>Ga0207675_100001436_pt1 | contig 23873 bp, 20 predicted proteins | sample KBSSwiS42_FD_184305 | JGI IMG/M metagenome (GOLD analysis project Ga0207675, IMG submission 184305) | Switchgrass rhizosphere microbial communities from Kellogg Biological Station, Michigan, USA - KBS Switchgrass S4-2 (SPAdes) (version 2) | ecosystem: Host-associated > Plants > Roots >...
CTTGATGTCGTGCCCGGCATCCTTGGCCGCCTGTTCGAGCGCCTCGGCCGCCATGTAGGTGTGGGCGATTCCTGTAGGGCAGGACGTCACAGCGACGATCTTCATTGCCCCAGCACCTCCTTCTTCACGATGGTGACGACGGCCTCTGGGTCCGGGGCCTGGAGCAGCGAGTCCCGGAAGGAGGCGTGGATGAGCCTCCGGGCCAGCTTGGCCAGGATGGCCATGTGCTCGGAGCCGCCGCCCTCTGGGGCGGCGATCAGGAAGATGAGGTGCGCCGGTCCGTCCGCGGCGCCCCAGTCGATGCCCTGGGTGCTGCGGCCGAATGCCAGGGTGGGCTCGACCACGGCCACCGACCGGCAGTGCGGGATGCCGATGCCGCCTTCGATCCCGGTCGGCATCTGGGCTTCGCGGGCCCGGACGTCGGCCAGGAACTGCTCGAGGTCGGTGACTCGGCCGGAGGCCTGGAGCCGCTCGGCGAGCGACCTGGTGGCGTCGCCTCGCTCGGTCGCGGTCAGGTTGAGGTCGACGAGCTCGGGGGTGATGAGGTCCGCCATGGGCGTTAGCTCCGTTCCTTGAGAGGGCGGTCCGGATCGATGCGGTCGGCCAGGGTGACGGCACCGTGGTCGAGGTCGTCGGGGGTGGGCATGATGCTGCCGGGCAGGCTGGCCGCGGCCGCGCCCCAGGCCAGCGCCTCGGCCAGGGCGGCGGGCCCGCTGCCGCCGCCGGCCAGGAAGCCGGCCAGCATGGAGTCGCCGGCCCCGACGGCGCTGCGGGTCCGCTCGACGGTGGCCGAGCCGAAGGTGGCCCCGGTGGCGTCGACCAGCACCGCCCCGTCGGCTCCGAGGCTGGCCAGCACGGCCCCGACCCCCCGGCTCCGCAGCTCCTCGGCCGCCTCGACCACGTCGCCGACGGTGAGCAGCTGGCGGCCGGTGGCCTCGGCCAGCTCCTCACGGTTCGGCTTGATCAGGTCGGGGCGGGCGTCCAGGGCGGCCACAAGGGGGGCGCCGCTCGAGTCGACCGCCACCTTGACCGAGGCGCTGCCGAGGCGCTCCAGCAGCTGGGCGTAGAAGTCGATCGGGGCGCCCGGCGGGAGGCTGCCGGTGCAGGCCAGCCACTCGGCGCCGGCTGCGGCCTTGACGGTGGCCGCGGTCACGGCCTCGATCTCTTCCGGGCTGAGCCGGGGGCCGGGCTCGTTCAGCTTGGTCACCGTGCCGTCGGGCTCGACCACGCTCACGTTGGCCCGCACCGACCCGGCCACCGGGACGACCACCACCGGGATGTTCAGCGGGGCGAGCAGGGCGGCAAGCTGCTCCCCCTCCCAGCCCCCGGCCGGCAGCACCGCCGTGGTCTCGCGGTGGTTGGCGGCCAGGGCCCTTGACACGTTGACGCCCTTGCCCCCGGGGTCGACCCGGGTCGCCCGGGCCCGGAGGACCGCTCCCCGGTGGAGGGCGTCCACCTCGATGGTCCGGTCGACGCTCGGGTTGGGGGTGAGGGTCACGATCACGCGCGCACCACCTCCAGACCGGAGTCGCGGATCAGCATCTCCATCTGACGCAGACCTCCAAACCTGGCGGAGTCGGGTGTCGACGGATGATCTGTTGTTGCAGGTACGTACCCACCATTCGTCAAGTAGGAACTTGAACGATACAGGCATACCCCAGCAAGCCGGCGGCGTCGAGTCAGGCCGCGACCCACCAGCCGACCCCGGCGACCACCCCGAGGACGACCAGCGCCTCGGCCCAGCTCCGGGTCCGGAAGGCCAGCGCGCCGAGGAAGACCGACCGGCGGCGCCGGAACGGCCACCACAACGGCACCCCGGCCACGGTCAGCCCGTCGGCCAGCACGTGCGACAGCGAGCCGGCGAGCACGGCCAGAGCGAGCAGCGGCCCGGCCGGCTCCCCGTTGACCAGGGTGTTCCCCACATAGGCGAGCACGGCCAGGGCCAGGCACCAGACCAGCGAGTGGGTCGGCCCCCGGTGCCCGGGCGTGAGCCGGTGCCACCACCGCGGCAGCAGCCGGCCGACGGCCGCGTGCGGGTGGTCGACGTCGGGCAGCAGCCCGGCCAGCCCGGCCACGATCCCCCCGGCCACCATCGACGCCCCGGTGGCGTGGGCCACCGCCACCCCGGCGGCCGCCCCGATCACGGCGTGGCTGCGCTTCATCATGGCCGGAAGTCTCGGCCACGGGTACGACAACCGGCCACGCGGGACGTCAGCGGTGCCTGCGAGATCAGCCTCCTCCCCCGACCGCGTCGGCCAGGCGGTCCACCTGGTCCAGGTTGGCCACGGTGGGGTCGAAGATGAGCTCGTCGACGCCGAGCGCCTCGAAGGCCGCGGCCCGTTCCCGTACGGCCACCGCGGTGCGGGGGGCGCTGGTCGCGACCCCCTCGGCCCAGTCGCCGAGGAAGCCGTAGTAGGTCCGGAGGTTGTGGAGCGACTCGGCGGTGTGCTCCTCGCCCAGCGAGAAGTAGGTCAGGACGACGATCCGCGGCCGCCCGGCCCCGCCGGCCTCCTCCCACGCCTTCCTGAACGCCTCGATGGCGCCGCCGGCCATCTCCGGCGGGGCACCCCCGAGGGTGAAGCCGGCGTCCCAGCGGGCAGCGCGGGGGGCCGCCAGCTCCGGCCGGCCGCCGATGAGCAGCGGGATGCGGCCCCTGGTGGCCGGCGGGCCGACCGGGAACGGGCTGCCGGCGACCGGCTGGCCGGCCCAGGCGGTGTGCAGCAGCTCCAGGTCGGCGTCGAACCGCCGGCCCCGGTCGTCGAACGGCCGGCCGGCCACCTGGTAGTCGTCGGGGCGGGCGCCGACGCCCAGGCCGAGGGCGAGGCGGCCGCTCGAGAGCTGGTCGAGGCTGGCCGTCACCTTGGCCAGGAGCACCGGGCTGTAGACGGGACCGAGGAGGATGTTGGTGAGCAGGCCGATCCGGTCGGTGACGGCCGCCGCCGCGGTCAGCACGGTGAGCGAGTCGTAGCTCGGGTAGGCGATCCGGTCGATCGTCGCCAGCGACGAGAAGCCCCGCTCCTCGGCCCTCCTGGCCCAGGCGACCACCAGCCGCCCGGGAACGTCGAGGACGGGGCTGGGAAGCCCGATGCCGATCCGCAAGGTTGTCTCTCCCTCGGGTGTCGTGGCGCTGGCAAGATAGCAGCCGGCGGACCGTACCCCGGCGGAGGTTGAGATGGCCACAGTCCTGCGGACCTCGCTGCCAACCAGCGAAGAGCGCTCGGCGGCCGGGAGGGCCATGCGCGAGCGGATCAGGCGGGGGGCACTCGGGCGCTGGAGGCCGGCCGAGGACCGGCCCGACCCGCTGGACCTGATCGAGGAGGCCCACGAGGGCCGGCTCCAGCGGCTGGTCCCGGTGCGGGTCGGGCGGATGGTGGCCTCGCCGTACGCGTTCCTGCGCGGCTCGGCGGCGCTGATGGCCGAGGACTTCGCCCACCTGCCCCGGACCGGGGTCGAACCGGTCATCTGCGGGGACGCCCACCTGGGCAATTTCGGCTTCTACGCCTCGCCCGAGCGGGACCTGGTCTTCGACCTCAACGACTTCGACGAGGCCCACCCCGGGCCCTGGGAGTGGGACCTGTACCGGCTCACGACCAGCGTCTGGGTGGCCGGGCGCCAGAACGGCCTGTCCGAGGACACCTGCGAGGACGCCGTCCTGCGCTGCGCCTACGCCTACCGGCGCCAGCTGCGCCAGCTGGCCGGCCAGCCGCTGCTGGCCCGGTCCTTCGACACCCTGGACATCGACCGGATGCGGGCCGAGCTGGCCGACTGGTCGCTGCGGGGAGAGATCGAGCGGGCGGCCAAGCGGGCCCGGACCCGGACCAGCGACCGGGCCCTGCCCAAGCTGACCCGCGAGCGCGACGGGGCCCGCCACATCGTCGACCAGCCGCCGCTGGTCACCCACGTGTCCGACCGGGAGACGGGCCAGCTGATCGAGGGCCTGGAGGCCTACCTGGACACCCTGCCACCCCACTGGCACCGGGTCATCGGCTACTACATGGTCGTCGACCTGGCCCACAAGGTCGTCGGGGTCGGCAGCGTCGGCCTGCGCGCCTATGTGGCGCTGCTCCAGGGCAACGACCCAAGCGACGTCGTGTTCCTCCAGCTCAAGCAGGCCAGGCGGTCGTGCGTGGCCCGGTTCGTGCACGGCGACACGGCCTGGCACGCCCACCAGGGCCAGCGGGTGGTCGAGTACCAGCAGACCCTCCAGACGGTCAGCGACCCCCTGCTCGGCTGGACGACCGTTGGTGGGCGCGACTACTACGTGCGCCAGTTCCGCGACATGAAGGGCGCCATCACCGTCGACGGCATGGACGGGTCGGCCCTGATGGACTACGCCCGGGTCTGCGGCACCCTGCTGGCCAAGGGCCATGCCCGCTCCACCGGGGCCACCGTCCTGTCCGGCTACCTGGGCAAGGGCGACAGTGCCGACCGGGCGTTCGCTCGATTCGCCCGGGCCTACGCCGACCAGACCGAGGCCGACCACGACGCCCTCGTGAAGGCCGTCACGTCCGGGCGCCTCCCGGCCGAGGCCGGGATCTGAGGTGACCGGCCGGCCCGAGCAGGCCGAGCGGGTCGAGCGGGTCTCCACCCTTGAGCTGTTCTTCGACCTGGTCTTCGTCTTCACCATCACCCAGCTGACGGCGGTGCTGAGCGACGACCCGACCCTGCGAGGGCTGCTGCGGGTGGTGCTCATGCTGGGCGTGATCTTCTGGATGTACGGCGGCTACGCCTGGATGACCAACGCGGTCGCGACCGACCGGGTGGCCCGCCGGCTGCTGCTGCTCGGCGGCATGGCCGGGTTCCTGGTCCTGGCCCTGGCCATCCCGCGGGCCTTCACCGAGGGCGACGTCGCCTTCGGGGTCGCCTACCTGGTGATCGTGAGCATCCACACCGGCCTCTACTCGCGCACCGGGGTGCCCAACACCGTCCGCGCCCTGGTCCGCCTGGCCCCCTTCAACCTCGCCTCGGCCCTGCTCGTCCTGGCCGCCGTGATGGTCGAGGGCACGGCCGCCTACCTGCTGTGGGGGGCCGCGTTCGTGCTGGAGTGGTTCACCCCCCGCCTGGCCGGGGTCGGCGGGTTCCGGATCGCCCCGGCCCACTTCGTCGAGCGTCACGGCCTGGTGGTGATCGTCGCCCTCGGCGAGTCGATCGTGGCCATCGGCATCGGCGCCGCCGGCCTCCCGGTCGACCTGACGCTGGCCAGCGTGGCCGTGCTCGGCCTGCTGCTGGCGGCCTGCCTGTGGTGGGCCTACTTCGGCGGCGACGACGCCCGCGCCGAGCGGGCCCTGGACGCCGTCGGCGACGACCGCCGCGGCTGGGTCGCCGTCCAGGCATTCGGCTACTGGCACCTGGTCATGCTGGGAGGCATCATCGCCCTCGCCGCCGGCCTCAAGGACGTGGTCGGTCACGCCTTCGAGCCGCTCGACCTGGCCCACGCCCTGCTGCTGTCGGGTGGCGTGGCCCTGTTCCTGGCCGGCGACGTCGCGTTCCGCCGGACCCTCGACATCGGTCCCGGCCACCTCCGGGCCGTCGCGGCCACCCTCGCCCTGGCCACCATCCCGCTCGGCCTCACGATCTCCGCCCTGGCCCAGCTGACCGCCCTGGTCGTGTTCCTGTCCGGGTCGCTCCTGCTGGAGGCGAGGGCGGCCAGGTAGAGGTCCTGGCTTGTTGGCATCATGGGCGGATGCGACGGCGTCTGGAGCACCAGGGGTTCGGGGCCGACCAGGTGATGGGCGGCCGCATCCGCCAGGCCTCGACCACCTCCCCCCAGGCATGACCCGGCTGCGCCGGGCGACGACCGCCGAGCTGGCCACCGCGGAGCTGGCGGCGGTGCGGCGGCTGCTGTTCGGGGCGTTCGGGGGACGGTTCAACGAGCACGACTGGGAGCACACCCTTGGCGGCGTGCACGTCCTGGCCCTTGAGGACGACGTGCTGGTCGCCCACGGGGCGGTGGTGCCGCGGGTCCTGGTGGCCGGGGAGCGGTCGCTGCCGACGGGGTATGTCGAGGGGGTGGCGACCCGCGAGGACCGGCGGGGGCTGGGGCTGGCCACGCTGGTGATGGTGGAGGCCGGCAAGGTCGTCGAGGAGGGGTACGAGCTGGGGGCGCTGGGCGACGGTTCCGGGATCCCCGGGTTCTACCAGCGGCTGGGGTGGGAGACCTGGCAGGGGCCGACCTGGGCGGCGGGACCGGACGGGCCGGTGCGCACCGCCGATGAGGACGGCAGCATCCTGGTGCTGCGGACCCCGGCCACCGGGTCGCTCGACCAGACCGGGCCGATCACCTGCGACTGGCGGGCGGGCGACGTCTGGTGACGCGATGGCGTAGCGTTCCGCTGTTCCCACGAGGAAGCGGACGAACCGGCAGTGTGGAGGGTCGAGCGTGCGTGTCGCCCTGTTCGTGACCTGTCTGGTGGACGGGCTGTTCCCGGACGTCGGCAAGGCGACGGTCGGCCTGCTGGAGCGGCTCGGCTGCGCCGTCGAGGTGCCACTGGCCCAGACCTGCTGCGGCCAGATGCACGTCAACACCGGCTACCTCAGGGAGGCGGTGCCGCTGGTGCGCCGGCACGTGGCCGCCTTCGACGGCTACGACGCGGTGGTGGCCCCGAGCGGGTCGTGCGCCGGGTCGGTCCGCCACCAGCACGCCTGGCTGGCGTCGGAGGCCGGCGACCCCGAGCTGGCAGCGGCCGCCCGTGAGGTGGCGTCGCGGACCTTCGAGCTGTCGGAGTTCCTTGTCGACGTGCTCGGGGTGACCGACGTCGGCGCCTTCTACCCGCACCGGGTGACCTACCACCCGACCTGCCACAGCCTGCGGGTGCTCCGGGTCGGGGACCGGCCGCTGCGGCTGCTGCGCGAGGTCGGCGGGATCGACCTGGTCGAGCTGCCCCAGGCCGAGTCCTGCTGCGGCTTCGGCGGGACCTTCGCGGTCAAGAACCCGGACACCTCGGCGGCCATGCTGGCCGACAAGATGCACAACGTGCTCTCGACCCGGGCCGAGGTCTGCTCGGCCTCGGACAGCTCGTGCCTGCTGCACATCGGCGGCGGGCTGTCGCGGCTGCGGGCCGGGGTGCGCACCGTCCACCTGGCCGAGATCCTGGCCTCCACCCGGACCGAGCAGCCTGAGATGGCCACATGACCCAGCCGGTCTTCCTGGGGATGCCGACGGCCCCGCCGGGGGTGGGGCAGCTGCGCAGCCGGCGGCCGTTCCCGGAGGCGGCCAGGACCGCCCTGGGCGACGCCCAGCTGCGCCGCAACCTGGCCAAGGCCACCGGGACGATCAGGGCCAAGCGGGCCGCGGTGGTCTCCGAGCTGCCCGACTGGGCCGAGCTGCGAGCCGCCGGGGCGGCCATCAAGGACCAGGTCCTGGCCGGCCTGGACGGCTACCTGGTCCAGCTGGAGGAGCAGGTCAGCGCCCGCGGTGGGGTCGTCCACTGGGCCAGGGACGCCAACGAGGCCAACCGGATCGTCACCGACCTCGTGAAGGCGGCCGGGGCCGGCGAGGTGGTCAAGGTCAAGTCGATGGCCACTCAGGAGATCGGGCTCAACGAGGCCCTGGCCACCGCCGGGATCGCCGCCTGGGAGACCGACCTGGCCGAGCTGATCGTCCAGCTGGGCCACGACAGCCCGAGCCACATCCTGGTCCCGGCCATCCACCGCAACCGGGCCGAGATCCGCGAGATCTTCCTGCGCGAGATGGGCAAGGTCGGCCTGCCGGCGCCTCCCGACCTGAGCGACGAGCCACGGGCCCTGGCCGAGGCGGCCCGCCTGCACCTGCGGCGCAAGTTCCTCGAGGCCGAGGTGGCCGTCTCCGGGGCCAACTTCGCCGTGGCCGAGACCGGCACCCTGGCCGTGGTCGAGTCCGAGGGCAACGGCCGCATGTGCCTGACCCTGCCCCGGGTGCTGATCACCGTCATGGGGATCGAGAAGCTCGTCCCCACCTGGCGCGACCTGGAGGTGTTCCTCCAGCTGCTGCCGCGCTCCTCCACCGGCGAGCGGATGAACCCCTACACCAGCATGTGGACCGGCGTGCACGACGGTGACGGGCCGAGCGAGTTCCACCTGGTCCTGCTGGACAACGGCCGCACCGCCACCCTGGCCGACCCGCAGGGCCGCAGCGCGCTGCGCTGCATCCGCTGCTCGGCCTGCCTCAACGTCTGCCCGGTGTACGAGCGCACCGGCGGCCACGCCTACGGGTCGGTCTACCCAGGTCCCATCGGGGCCGTCCTGTCCCCGCAGATGACCGGGGTGGCCGACAACGCCTCCCTGCCGTATGCCTCGACCCTGTGCGGGGCCTGCTACGACGTCTGCCCGGTGGCCATCGACATCCCCCAGATGCTGGTCCACCTGCGCTCGCGGGTGGTGGACGCCAAGCGCGAGGCCTCGCGGACGCCGTCGCCGGAGCAGGCGGTGATGGCCGCGGCCGCCTGGACCATGGACAGCCCGGCCCGCTGGGCGGGCGCGCTGCGGGCGGCCCGGCTGGGCCGGCTGCTGGGCGGGCGCCGGGGCAGGATCACGGCCCTGCCGCCGCCACTGTCGGCCTGGACCGGCACCCGGGATGTCCCCCTGCCCCCGTCCCAGACCTTCCGCGACTGGTGGACCAGGCGCGAGCGCCGCCGGAGGAGGAACCCGTGAACGCCCGCGACGAGGTGCTGGCCAGGATCAGGACGGCCGTGGCCGACGGGGCCGCCCCGGCACCGGTGGCCCGCGACTACCGGACAGCCGGCCAGCCGCCGGCCGTGGCCGGCGAGGAGCTGCTCGAGCTGCTGGTCGACCGCCTGGTCGACTACCGGGCCTTGGTCCGGCGCAGCAGCACCGCCATGGTCGCGGCCACGGTGGTGGCCGCCCTGACCGAGCGCGGGGCCCGCCGGGTCGCCGTCCCCGAGGGCATCCTCCCGGCCGGCCTCGACCGCCTCGAGCCGGGCATCGAGCTGGTCGGCGACGCCCCGCCGCTCACCCCGGCCCAGCTGGACGTCCTGGACGGCGTGCTCACCGGCTGCGCGGTGGCCATCGCCGAGACGGGCACGATCGTGCTCGACGGCGGCAGCGGCCAGGGCCGGCGTGCCCTCAGCCTGGTCCCCGACTACCACCTGGTGGTGGTGACCGCCGCCCAGGTGGTGGCGACCGTCCCCGAGGGCCTGGCCCGGCTCGACCCGGCCCGCCCCCAGACCTGGATCAGTGGGCCCAGCGCGACCAGCGACATCGAGCTCGACCGGGTCGAGGGCGTCCACGGGCCGCGGACGCTCGAGGTCATCGTCTGCTCGTGACCCGCCCTAGGGGCCGGTGCCGGGCCCGTCGGGGACGACCTCGAACAGGACCATCTTCCTGCCCTGGAGCCGGTAGGCGACCAGGCTCCAGAACAGCCCTCCGGTCGGCCGCAGCAGCCCCTTGGCGGCCCGCCGCCGCTCCTCGGGCTCGAGCAGCCTGGCCCGGCCGGCCACCGTCTCGCCGGTGACCTTGCCGATGACCGTGCAGGGGGCCAGGGTGACCCTGGGGGTGTGGGCCAGGCGGCCGGCCTTGCCGCTGTCGGACGCGGTCACGAAGTAGGCCTTGTCGCCGGCCACGGCGATGCTCAGGGGCGTCCCCACCGCCTCCCCGCCCCGCCGGAAGGTGGTCAGCAGGGCCGTCTTGGAGCTCTCGAGCGGGCCGAAGCCCGCGGCGTGGTCGGTGTCGGCCATGAGCACCCCCGGGGTCAGGCGGTGTCGACGTTGGACGCATTATCCCCCGCTTCCAGCAACCTCCCAGGAAAGCGTCAGCGGACGCCAAGGAACACCGGTCAGAATGGCCGCCATGAGCGACACCAGGCCGGAGGCCCGGCTGCTAGTGGTCGAGGACGAGCCCAACATCCTCGAGCTGCTGTCGGCCAGCCTGCGCCTGGCCGGGTTCGAGGTGGCCACGGCCACCGGCGGGCTGGAGGCCCTCCAGGCCGTGCAGCGGCACCGCCCCGACCTGATCGTGCTGGACGTGATGCTGCCCGACCTGGACGGCTTCGACGTGGCCCGGCGGCTGCGCTCGGGCGACACCCGCACCCCGGTGCTGTTCCTGACGGCCAAGGACGCCACCGAGGACAAGGTGACCGGCCTGACCGTCGGCGGCGACGACTACGTCACCAAGCCGTTCAGCCTCGAGGAGGTGATCGCCCGCATCCGGGCGGTGCTGCGCCGGGCCCGTTCCGGCGGCCCGCCCCCGCCCCCGACCCGGCTGCAGGCGGCCGACCTCGAGCTGGACGAGGAGAGCCACGAGGTCTGGCGGGCCGGCCGGCGGGTGCAGCTGTCGCCGACCGAGTTCAAGCTGCTGCGCTACCTGATGGCCAACACCGGCCGGGTCCTGTCCAAGGCCCAGATCCTGGACTACGTCTGGAACTACGACTTCCGCGGCGACTCCAGCATCGTCGAGTCGTACGTGTCCTACCTGCGCCGCAAGGTCGACATGGTCGAGCCGCGGCTGATCCACACCATCCGCAGCGTCGGCTACGTCCTGCGGCTCCCCGACCGATGACCGTGCGGCCGCTGGCCGCCGGCCGGCGCCTGGCGGCCCGGACCCCGATTCAGCAAACGCTCATCGTGGCCGTGCTCGCCCTGGTCGCCGTGGCCCTTGCCCTGATCGGGGTGGCCAGCGTGGCCGCGCTCGACGGCTACCTGGTCGGCCGCCTCGACACCCAGCTGCGGTCGGTGGCCCAGCGCTCGGCCGACGAGCCGCGCCATCCCGGCCCGGGCCCAAGGGGTGGGCCGCCCAGCCCCTACCTGGTCCAGTACCGCCTCGCCGACGGCCAGCTCGACGGGGAGTACAAGGACCTGCTCGAGGAGAGCGACCAGTCGCCCCGGGTGCCGGACGAGGCCGCCTGGTTCGATGCCAACTCCGGGAAGGTGCTGACCGTGCCCGCCACCGGGGGCGACGGCCGCTGGCGGGTGGCCGTGCAGCCACGGCGCGACGGCTCCGGGGGCAGCGTGGTCGTGGCCGCCAGCCTTGACGGGATCGACAGCACCACCCGCCAGCTGCGGCTGATCGACCTGGTCGTCAGCCTGGTCGTGCTGGTCGCCCTGGCCGGGGTCGGGGCGGCCATCGTCCGGGCCAGCCTGCGCCCGCTGGTCGACATCGAGCAGACGGCCAGGGCCATCGCCGCCGGCGACCTGACCCGGCGGGTCCCCGACCGCGACCCCCGCACCGAGGTCGGCCGGCTCGGCCGGGCCCTCAACACCATGCTGGCCCAGATCGAGTCGGCGTTCGGGGCCAGGGCGGCCTCGGAGGCCGCCGCCCGCCGCTCCGAGGAGGCGGCCCGGCACTCCGAGGACCGGATGCGGCGGTTCGTGGCCGACGCCAGCCACGAGCTGCGCACGCCGCTGACCACCATCAGGGGCTTCGCCGAGCTGTACCGCCAGGGGGCCGCCCGCGACCCGGCCGAGCTGGACCGCCTGATGCGCCGGATCGAGGACCAGTCGGCCCGGATGGGGCTGCTGGTCGAGGATCTCCTGCTGCTGGCCCGCCTCGACCAGCAGCGCCCCCTCGACCGCGACCCGGTGGACCTGCTCGCCCTGGCCGCCGACGCCGTCAACGACGCACACGCGGTCGCCCCCGACCGCCAGATCGAGCTGGTCCTCGGAACCGGCGACGGCGACGTCGGGACCGCCCTGGTCGTGCTCGGCGACGACCAGCGGCTGCGCCAGGTGCTGGCCAACCTGGTCAACAACGCCCTCACCCACACCCCGGCCGGCAGCCCGATCGAGGTCCGGGTCGGGACCGCCCCCCTCGACGGCCGCCCTGGCGCCGCCGTCGAGGTCGTCGACCACGGCCCCGGCCTCACCCCCGAGCAGACCGAGCGGGTGTTCGAGCGTTTCTTCCGGGCCGACCCGGCGCGCTCGTCGGCCGCCGGCGGCACCGGGCTCGGGCTGTCCATCGTGGCCGCCCTCGTGGCCGTCCACGGGGGGACGGTCCAGGTCGACAGCGTCCCCGGCCGGGGCGCGCGCTTCCGGGTGGTCCTGCCGCTGGCCCCCGACGCCGCCGCCTGAGCTCCCAGCAACCTCCCAGGCACGTCCCAAGTTGCCCCAAGGGGCGAGGCCGACCATCGGGGGCATGCGATCAGCGCCCGAGAAGCAGCCAGCGGCCATGCCGGCCCTTGCCCTTGCCGGCCCGATGGTCGAGGTGGTCGTCCCGGTCTACAACGAGCAGGAGGTGCTGGAGGCCAGCATCTGGCGGCTCCACGGGTACCTGAAGGCGAGCTTCCCGTTCAGCTTCCGGATCACCATCGCCGACAACGCCAGCACCGACGCCACCTGGCCGCTGGCCAGGCGGCTGGCCACCCAGCTCCCGGACGTCCGCGCCGTCCACGTCCCCCAGAAGGGCCGGGGCCGGGCCCTGCGGCAGGTCTGGAGCGCCAGCGACGCCGCCGTGGTCGCCTACATGGACGTCGACCTCTCCACCGGCCTTGAGGCCCTGCTGCCGCTGGTCGCGCCCCTGCTCTCGGGCCACAGCGACCTGGCCATCGGCAGCCGGCTGGCCAACGGCGCCGCCGTGGTCAGGGGGCCGAAGCGGGAGCTGGTCTCGCGCTGCTACAACCTGCTGCTGAAGGCGACCATGCGGGCCCGCTTCAGCGACGCCCAGTGCGGCTTCAAGGCGGGCCGGACCGAGGTCGTCAAGGCCCTGCTGCCGGCCGTCGAGGATCAGGCCTGGTTCTTCGACACCGAGCTGCTGCTGGCCGCCCAGCGAACCGGCCTGCGCATCCACGAGGTCCCGGTCGACTGGGTCGAGGACACCGACAGCCGGGTCGACGTCGTCCGGACCGCCCTCGACGACCTGCGCGGCATGGCCAGGGTGGCCCGCCAGCAGCTGCCCAGCTTCGCCGCCATCGGGGTCGTCTCGACCCTGGCCTACCTCGGCCTCTACTGGCTGCTGCGCAACGTCACCGGGGCCATGGCCGCCAACGCCGCCGCCCTCCTTCTGTGCGCGGTGGCCAACACCGCGGCCAACCGCCGCTTCACCTTCGGCGTCACCGGCCGCTCCGGGCAGCTGCGCCAGCACCTGGAGGGGCTGGCCGTGTTCGGGCTCGGCCTGGCCGTGACCAGCGGCGCCCTCGCCCTGCTGGAGCGGTCCGAGGCCCGCCCGGGCCGGGCGGCCGAGCTGGCCGTCCTGGTCGCGGCCAACGCCGCCGCCACCCTGCTGCGCTTCGTCCTCCTGCGGTCGTGGGTGTTCCACCCCCGCCGCACCCTGACACACACAAAGGAGTCCTGAGCCCGATGACCACCACCACCCTCGACCGGCCACGGGCGGCGGCGCCGGCCAGCGACCGGCTGCGCCGCCTGCTCCGGGGCCGGGCCGACGACCCGGCCTGGGCCCGGCCGTCCCTGCTCGGCCTGCTGGCCGCCACCGCCCTGCTCTACCTGTGGGCCCTGAGCGCCTCGGGGTGGGCCAACGACTTCTACTCGGCCGCCGCCCAGGCGGCCAGCGTGAGCTGGAAGGCCTTCCTCTTCGGGTCATCGGACGCCTCGAACTTCATCACCGTCGACAAGCCGCCGGCCGCCCTGTGGGTCATGGGCCTGTCGGCCCGCCTGTTCGGCGTCAACTCCTGGAGCCTGCTCGTGCCCCAGGCCCTGATGGGCGTGGCCACGGTCGCGCTGCTGTACGCAACCGTACGCCGGTGGTTCGGGCCGGCGGCCGGGCTGCTGGCCGGGGCGGTCACCGCCCTGACGCCGGTGGCCACCCTGATCTTCCGGTTCAACAACCCCGACGCCCTGCTGGTCCTGCTGCTGGTGGCCGCCGCCTACGCGGTCGTGCGGGCGCTTGAGGACGGCGCCACCCGCTGGCTGGTCCTGGCCGGGGCGCTGGTCGGCTTCGGCTTCCTGGCCAAGCAGCTCCAGACCCTGCTCGTCGTCCCGGCGTTCGCGCTGGTGTACCTGGCCGCGGCCCCCGGGTCGCTGGGGCGGCGGCTCGGCCAGCTGGTCGCGGCCGGGGCGGCCATGGTCGCCTCGGCCGGCTGGTGGGTGGCCATCGTCGAGCTGACGCCGGCGAGCATGCGGCCGTACATCGGCGGCTCCCAGACCAACAGCATCCTCGAGCTGACCTTCGGCTACAACGGGTTCGGCCGGCTCACCGGCAACGAGACCGGCAGTGTCGGCGGCGGCCCTGGCGGGGGCTGGGGCCAGACCGGCTGGGGCCGGATGTTCGGGGCCGAGGTCGGCGGCCAGGTCGCCTGGCTGCTCCCGGCCGCCCTGGTCCTGCTGGCCGCCGGGCTGTGGCTGACGCGGCGGGCGCCGCGCACCAACCGGGCCAGGGCCGCGTTCGCCCTCTGGGGCGGGTGGCTGGTCGTCACCGGCCTGGTCTTCAGCTTCATGCAGGGCATCTTCCACGCCTACTACGCCGTCGCCCTCGCCCCGGCCGTCGGCGCGCTGGTCGGCATGGGCGCCACCGGCCTGTGGGAGGTGCGTCGCAGCCTGGTCACCCGCTGGTGGCTGGCCGGGACCGTGGCCGTGACCGCCGTCTGGTCGTGGGTGCTGCTGCGGCGCACCCCCGGCTGGCACCCCGAGCTGGCACCGCTGGTCCTGCTGGGCGGGCTGGCCGTGGCCGCCCTGATCGCGGCCGTGCCCTGGCAGGGGCTGGCCAGCTCCAGCTGGGCCGGTCGGGGCGGCCGGCGGATGGCCGCGGCCGTCGCCGGGGCCGGGCTGCTGGTCGCGCTGGCCGGGCCGGCCGCGTACTCGCTCGACACCGCCACCACCGCCCACAGCGGCGCCATCCCCTCGGCCGGCCCGGCCGTCCAGGGCGCCGGCCCCGGTGGCGGGCCGCGAGGCGGCGGGTTCGGCAACGGCGGCGGCTTCCGCAACGGCGGCGGCTGGGCGGGTGGCCAGCCGGGGTTCGGCCGCGGTGGCGGCAACCCCTTCGGGCAGGCCCCTCCGGGCGCCCAGGGCGGCATGGCCCCGGGAGGGGCCGGCGGGCCGGGCGGCCTGGGCGGCCTGCTCGACGGCGGCACGCCCGACGCCGAGCTGGTGGCGCTGCTCAGCCAGGACGCCGGCGCCTACACCTGGGTCGCGGCCGCCATCGGCTCCAACTCGGCCGCCGGCGTCCAGCTGGCCACCGGCGAGCCCGTCATGGCCATCGGCGGCTTCAACGGCAGCGACCCCGCCCCCTCCCTCGAGCAGTTCCAGCAGCTCGTGGCCGAGGGGAAGATCCACTACTTCCTGGGCGGCGGCCGCATGGGCGGCCGGTCGATGGGCGGCAGCGACACCTCCCGGCAGATCAGCGCCTGGGTGGCGGACAACTTCACCGCCTCCTCGGTGGGCGGGGCCACCGTCTACGACCTCACCGCCGGCTGATGCTCACCACCAGCCCTGGTGCTTGGCCCAGCGCAGCAGGGTCCCCGACAGGGCGATCATGATGGCCAGCACGATCGCGAGCTGGACCCAGTGGGTGGAGTCGTTGACGATGATGTTCATGCCGTAGACCGAGGAGATGGCCGTGATCGGCAGGGTGACGGCGGCGATCACGGCCAGGCGCTCGGCGGCGATGGTCATCTTGGTGTTGGTCCGGGACTGGTGGAATTCGATCACCGCCTGGAGGAACTCGGTCTCCCCGTCGGCCATGCCCTTGATCCGCTCGAACTGGTCGGCGACGTCGGCCGCCATCGGCTGGGCCTCAGCTGGCACGAAGCGGGTCAGGGTGGCCATGCGCCCGTAGATCTCCCGGCTGAGGGCGGACATGGTCTTGACCGCGATCAGCCCGTGGCGGGCCCGGAACAGCTCCTCCAGGAACTCCTCCGGGTCCTCGTGCTCCTCGCCCATGACCCGCTGCTCCAGGAGCCCGACCTCGAGGGCGAGGATCCCCAGGAACTCCTCCTGGTGGCGGGTCATGGCCGAGACGATCGCGTGCGACAGCTCGTACGACGTGCGCGGGCGCATGCGCCCGCCCTGGACCCGCTTGAGGACCGCGTTCGTCTCCCGGAACGCGAGGTCGGGGAGAACCTCCGGGTCGAGCGGCCCGTGCACGGTGACCAGGTAGCCGCGGCCGACGAACTGGTCGAGCTCCAGGTGGTGGACGTGGCCGCCCTTGCCCAGCTCGGGCGAGTGCAGGGCGGTGAACACGTGGTCGGGGTAGACGTGCACCTTGGGGACGTGGTTGCGGTTCTCGCAGTCCTGGATGGCCAGCGGGTGGAACTTGAACACCTCGGCCAGCACCTGGGCGGCCTCCCGGTCGACACGCGGGATGTCGACCCAGACAAGCCCTTCCCGGCGCTCGAGGAGGTCGGGCAGGTCCTCGAGGCCGCATTGGGAGACCCCGGCGTCGGTGATCAGGTGAACATCCATCCAGCCGCTCCTTCCCGGCCGCCCAAGGTGGCTGCCGGCCCCTAGTAGTGTCGCAGGTCAGCGACGACGGACGCGCCGGGCGTCCGGCCCCCGCTCCGGGTCGATCTCGCGCACCAGCCGGTCGACGTTGGCCAGCAGGCTGCCCTGGATGTGCCACAGCTCCAGGTCCGTGCGGGCGTCGACCAGCATCAGCTCGGCCAGCACGTCGCGGTGGGTGCGGGCGATCTCGAGGGCGATGTGCAGGGGCACGACCTCGCGCGGGGGGCCGGCGACCTCGGGGGCGACCAGCTGGCCGAAGGCGGCCACGCCGGCGCCGAGCTCGACCAGCAGCCGCCCAAGGGCCACCAGCAGCTCGGGCTCGGCCTGGTCGGTCGCCTCCACCGCCTCGGCCAGGTCGGCCAGGTCCAGGGTGATCCCGCGCACCTGGACGGCCGCGTGCTCGAGCGCGGCCAGGGCGGCCCGGAGGCTGGAGGCGCCCTCACGGACCCGGCGCTGGCGCGGGTTGAGCCGCAGGCTCTCCTCCCCCCGGGCCAGGGCGACCCGGGCCGCCCGCAGCGGCCGGTCCAGTTCGCGGGCCCGGTCCTCCCACTTGCGGGCCTGCTCGCTCGACCAGCCCTCGGTCAGCTCCTCCCCCATCGACGACAGCAGCTCGGTCATCTCCGCGGCCAGCTCGCCGATGGCGTCGCCGGCCGGCTGGACGTACATCGGCGGCCGGAGCACGAAGCTCACCACCACGCCAGTGACGGCGCCGATCAGCGTCTCGACCACCCGGGAGAGGGCGGCCGTCCCGGTCTGGCCGGCCACGGCCAGCACCAGCATCGCGCTGATCGGGACCTCAAGGGTGTGGTCGCCCAGCCGCAGGATCGTCCCGATGGTCAGGGCGGCGAAGATGGCGATGCCAAGGCTCCACCAGGTCAGCCCGACGAAGTGGGACAGCCCCACGGCCACCAGCACGCCGGCGACCACGCTGCCGACCCGCTCGATCCCGCTCTTGACCGTCTCGAAGATGGTCAGCTGGGCCACCAGCAGCGCCGTCAGGGGAGCCAGCAGCGGCGGGACCTGGTCGCCGAGCAGCCACACGGCCAGCACGTAGGCCAGCACGGCGGCCAGGGTGGTCTTGGCCGTCCGCCAGCCCGGCGGGTCGCCATGCCCCCGGTACCTGGCCCGCAGCGTGCGGACCGTCATCCGCAGCTGGTTCACGGCGTGGGGGGGCGATCGGGCGGGGCCGCGGCCAGCTTGGCCGCCAGCGCCTCGGGCGAGGTCAGGTCCTGGACCCCGAGCCGCTCGAACAGGACCCGGGCCCGCTCGCGGGCGGCCGGGCGCTGGCCCGGCTCCCCGTGCCGGCCCAGCATGTCAAGGGCCAGGGCCTGCTCGTAGCGCATGCCGAGCCCCTCGGCGGCGGCCAGGGCGGCCCGCCAGTCCCGCCGCGCCCGCCCGGCCCGGCCGTCGGTCCAGGCGACCAGGCCCTGGTGGAGCAGGGCCCGCGGCCGGCCGATCGGGAACACCCGGGCGTAGCGGCCCAGGTGGCCGACGGCCTCGGCGGCCATGGCCCGCCACGGCCCGGCGTCTCCCTCGCCCCGGCCGCGGCGGTCAAGCCACAGGGCCAGGGCGACCTCGGCGCTCATGGCGTACAGGTCGAACCAGTAGCACTTGACCACCGGGCGGGCGGCCTGCTCGAGGGCCCGCCGCAGCAGCTCGACCGCCCCGGCCCGGTCCCCCAGCTGGAGGGCGAGCATGGCCCCGGGCGCTGGCGCCGGGCGCCGGCGCAGGGCCGCCACGGCCTCCTCCAGCTCGCCGGTGCGCAGCCCGGCCACGGCGTGGCCGGCCACCGCCCAGGCCTGCACCTGGGCGTCGCCGCTGTGGCGGCCCAGCCGGTCCAGCTCGGCCAGCATCGGCTCCAGGGCCGGCAGGTCCCCCTCGAAGTACCGCTCCCAGATGCGGAGGCCGGTGATCTCGGCCAGCCGGCGCGGGTCGCCGAGCCGGCGCACGATCGCGGCCGCGTCGTCCAGGTGCTCGCGCACCTCCGCCCAGCGCCCGACCCCGAGCTTGTAGAGCGCGGCCGACTGGAGCACCGACGCCGTGGCCGACGGGTCGCCAGCACCCTCCAGGGCGACGGCGGCGTGGCTCAGGTACCCCTGGGCGACCCGGTGGCGGCCCAGCAGCCCGGCCCCGACCGCGCAGGCGGCGGCCAGCCGGGCCTCGGCCGAGGGCGACCCGGCCGCCTCGGCCAGGTTCAGGCCCTTGACCGCCTGGTGCACCGCCTGGACCAGCTTGCTGGCGTGGTAGTCGACCAGGAACAGGCGGTCGTAGACCTCGGCCGCCTCCTCGAGGGCGGCCCTGGCCTCGGCCGAGCGGGCGACCAGGGGGCGCGGCCAGACCCGGTTGCGCAGCTGCTGACCGGCCTGCCAGGCCAGCTTTCCCGGCAACCGGCGGCCGCTGGCCGGGGCCCGGCGCCCGAGCAGGGCCAGGGCGGCGTGGAGGTGCTCCTGCTCGGGGGCGAGCTGGCCGAGGCCCAGGTAGGCGTCGCCGAGCTGGTGCTCCCAGCGGGCCCGTCGGATGGCCGCGTCCTCTGGCGTACCCCGGCCGCCGCCCACGCCGGCCGGGCCGCCCTCGCCGCCGTCGTCGACCTCCAGCAGGGCGGTGAAGAACCTGACGGCCTCGGCGTAGGCGCCCTCCCGCAGGGCCTCGGTGCCGGCCCGCTCCAGGTAGCCGACCGCCTTGGCCGGCACCTCGGCCAGCCGCCAGTGGTGGGCGAGCAGGGCCAGGTCGCCGCCGCCGGCCTGCTCGTACCACTCGGCCACCGACCGGTGCAGCTGCCGCCGCTGGGACATCAGCATCAGGTTGTAGGCGGCCTCCTGGACGATCACGTGCTTGAACAGGTAGCTGAGGTCGGGCTCGGGGGTGTCGAGCACGGTCAGGTCGGCCCGCTCGATCTCGGTCAGGTCGGCCGACAGGGTCAGGGCGATCGCCTGGCGCAGGGGGTGGACGTCGCGCAGGATGCCGACCGCGAACACCCGGCCGATCACGCTGGCCACCTTGACGGTGAGCTGCTGGGTGGGGCTGAGCCGGTCGATCCGGCTGGTGATGGCCCCATGCACGGTGTGGGGCAGGCGCCGGGCCAGGACGTCGGGGACGTCGGAGGCCAGCTCGACCCGGCCGCCGACGACCCGGACCAGGCCGGCGTCGCGCAGGGCCAGGGTGAGCTCCTCGGTGAACAGCGGGTTGCCCTCGGCCTTCTCCTCGACCAGCCGGGTGAGGACCTCCGGGACCGTGGTCGTGCCGAGCCGCTGGCCGACCAGGGCTTCGACCGCCGCCGCGGAAAGCCGGTCCAGGATGAGCAGCTCGATGCTGGGCGCCCGGAGCAGCCGCCGATAAGCCTCCCAGGCCAGCTCGTCCTCGACCGTCCCGCCCTCACTCCGGGAGCGGGTGGCCACCACCAGCAGCAACGGCAGCCGCTCCCGGCTGAGGGCCAGGACCAGCCCGGTCGAGGCCGAGTCGAGCCAGTGGGCGTCCTCGATCACCAGCACCGTCGGCTTGTCCCCGACCACCGCCCGCAGCAGCAGGACCAGCAGGTCCCTGGTCCGCCCGGCCCGTCCCTGCCCGCTCAGCTCGGCGCTGGCCGCCGTCTCGGGAAGCTCGAGGGCGAGTACAGGGTTGAGCAGCGGGGCCAGGTCGCGGAGCTCGGGATCGGGGCCGAGCAGGTCGATGACCAGGCGGCGGCGGGCCCCCGGGTCGGTCCCGTCGAACACCGGGAGCCGGCCGAACAGCTCCCGCCAGGCGTGCCAGGGGGTGTTGCGCTCGACCGCGTCCCCCGCCCCGACCAGCACCGGCACCCCGACGCCCACCGCCTGGTCGACCAGCTCGGCCACCAGCCGCGACTTGCCGGCCCCGGGGTCGCCCTCGAGGACCAGCACCTGCACCACCCCGGGCCCGCCGTCGACGTCGGCGGTGAGCCGCCGCAGCGCCCCGCCCAGGCGCTCCGACTCCTCCTCCCGCCCGACCAGCGGGCCCCGGACCACCGGCTCCGGCCCCCGGCCGGCGGCCCGGTCGGGGCGTCCCGGGCGGTACACCGGCACCGGGTCGGCCCGGCCCTTGACCCGCACCGGCGCCAGGGTCTCGAAGGCGACCGCCGAGCGGGCCGCGTGGGCGGTGGCGGCGTCGCACAGCACGCCGTCGCCGGCCTCCTGCATCAGCCGGGCGGCCAGGTTCACCACCGCCCCGAGCATGGTGTACTCGCGCCGCCGGGGGCTGCCGACCGTCCCGCAGAAGGCCCGGCCGGTGGTGACCCCGATGGCGACCCGGCGGCCGAGCCCGGCCAGGGTCTCGCGCATCGCCATGGCCGCCTGGACACCCCGGGCCGGGTCGTCCTCGTGGGTCAGGGGCGGGAGCCCGAGCGCCGCCACCAGGGTGATGCCCTTCTCGTCGACGCTCAGCTTGTTGATGCTGCCCTCGTAGCGGTACATGGCGCTCTGGAGGGCCCGCATGAGCTCGTCGGCCTCCTCCAGCCCGGCCCGGTGGTCCAGGTCGGGCAGGTTGGCGAAGACGACCGTGATCTGGCGCAGTTCGGCCAGCCACTCCTCGTGGCCGGCGACCATCGAGGCCAGCATCGCCCTCGGCAGGTACGGCGCGACCAGCGCGGCCACCCCCTCGTCGCCGGGGGCCGGCGGGACGGCCGGCGGCCGCCCCGGGGTGCCGGCCGGCCGCGGCGTGACTCCCGGGTCGCGCTCGACCAGGTCGAGGGCCGGCTGGGCCAGCACCACCTGGCCGGGCCGGGCCCGCTCGGCCGCCCCGGTCGTCTGCGGCACCGCCGCCCCGGCGACCAGCAGCTCCCGCCGCTCCCGCTCGCCCCCGACGTCCAGCACCACCACCTCGCCGGCCCCGATCCCGATCCGCAGGGCCAGCGGCAGCCGCTGGGCGGCCGCGAACCGCCCCAGGGCGGCCTGCATGGCCTCGGCGCACCCGGCGGCGGCGGCCGTGGCCGCGGCCAGCCCCCGCTCGTCGAGGTCTCCGGCCGGCGCCGGCCAGCAGGCCAGCAGCGCGTCCCCGGCGAACTTGAGCACGTCCCCGCCGGTCCCGGCGATCAGCTCCAGCAGCGGCGAGAAGGCCCCGTCCAGCAGCCCCCGCAGCTCCTCGGCCCCGCCCGGCCCGCCGGCGGCCAGCCGCTCGGTGATGGCCGTGAACCCGGAGATGTCGGCCAGCAGCAACGCCCCGACCAGCCGGTCGGCATGAGCCCGGCCGGCAGCCTGCGGCTCCTCCAGCAGCCTCCGGACCAGCCGGTCCGGAAGGAAGCTGGCCAACGCCCCCGCATCCGAGGCCACGGCGATCAGCTCCCCCCTCCGCCCGGCGGCCCACGACCCGGCCGCCGTCCAACAGGATATGGGAGCCGGCGGGTCGTCGGTTACCCGGCCGGCTGGAGGACCACGTCGAACTGGGCGTGGCGGAACGGGGCCTCGACGCCGTAGGCGGCCGCCTGGCCGGGGTCGCCGACCTCGGTGAAGTCCCTGACCAGGCTCTGCTTGACCGCGAACACGGCGTCGGAGTCCAGGTACGGGCTGCCGGCGACAAAGACGTGGGTCGTGACCGGGAGATGGCCGTCGGCGGCGACGATGAGGTGGATGTGGGCCGGCCGGTAGGGGTGGCGGCCGGTGGCGGTGAGGAGGCCGCCGACCGGGCCGTCGGTGGGGATCGGGTAGGCGCTCGGGGTCACGGTGCGGAACCAGAAGCGGCCCTCGTCGTCGCAGGTGAACAGGCCGCGGCCGTTGCCCGCGGGCTGGCCGCCCGGCTGCTGGACGTCGTAGAAGCCGTGGTCGTCGGCCTGCCAGACGTCGACCTGGGCGCCCGCCAGCGCGGTGCCGTCGAGCGAGCGGACCTGGCCGGTGACCACACAGGGCTGGCCGGTGGCGACCAGGTCGATGGTGTCGCCCAGCTCGCGCTTGGGCGATTCGACCATGTGGAAGGGGCCGAGCACGGTCGACTCGGTGGCCGCCGACGCCTTGCGGTGGTTGATGGCGTCGACCAGCATGGTCACCCCGAGCACGTCCGACAGCAGGATGAACTCCTGGCGCTGGTCGTCGCAGCGCTGCCCGGTCGCGGTCAGGAACCCGACCGCCGACTCCCATTCCTCGAAGGTCGGCTCGACCTCGCGCACGAACCCGTGCAGGTGCCGAACCAGGCTGGCGAGGATCTCCCGGAGCCGCGGGTCGGCCGTACCGGCGAAGCTCGCCTCCACCGCCGCGGTCGCCATCTCCTCGGTGAAGTCCATCGCCGGCCCCTCAGCCGATCAGGGGCAGCCTCGGGTCGGGATGCTCGGGCCCGCGGCCCGACGCCGCCCGCACCCAGGCCATGTCGTCGCCGAGGCCGGCCGGCCGCCCGGCCACCGTCTTGCGGGCCAGCAGCTCGTCGAGGATGGCGGCGGTGACCGCGACCCCCTCGGGGGTGGCCATGGGGTCGCGCCCGAGCGCGTCGGTGAGGTCGAGGCCGTGCACCACCGCCTCCACCACCCGGCTGGCCACGAACTCGTCCAGCCGCATGAGGGCGTAGTACCCGGGGCCGATGGTGTCCGGGGCCAGCGACCGGGCCCCCTCGACCGTCTTGGCGAAGGTCGCGGCCAGGGTGTCGGGCATCTGGGCCGGGGTCTTGCCCTCGACCATGGTGTAGGCGTAGTCGTAGACGACCGGCGCGACCTCGGACCGGGGGAAGATGAAGAAGCTCACCCGGTCGCGGCCCACCTGCCCGGCCTGCGGCTCGGCCATGAGCATCACGGTCAGGCCGATCGAGATGTCGAAGTGCCCGGCCAGCTCGAACAGCGTCCAGGGGGGCTTGGTCTCATCGAGGGGGCGGAGCTTGGTCGGGGTGGCCCACTCGGCCTCACTGAGGCCGCGGAACGCCTGCTCGACCTGGCCGAGCTCCACCTCCAGGATGCCGACGGTGTCCTCGTACGAGCCCATGGGGGGCCTCCTCAGCTCGGGTCCAGTTGCAGGCGCCCGTCCGAGCGCCGGTCCAGGTCGAGGGCGAGCTGGTCGCGGGTGACGAACCCGAAGGTGGAGGACGCCTCGCTTGCCAGTCGCTCCGGCCGGTCGGCGGAGACGTAGCGCTCGGTGATGCAGGCTCCGGGGAAGCTGTAGAAGCGGCTCACCCGGGCCGGCGTGGTGCTGCGGTCGATCCGGAGGTAGCGCCTGGCCCCTGCCTGCTCGGAGCTGACCTCGGTCGTCCCGGCCAGGTCGCAGGACGGGGCCAGCTCCACCGTGACCGCCCCCTTCTGGAAGGGCTCCATGGTGTCGAAGACGACGGTGGCGAGCCCCGAGCTCACCTTGACGTCGTTGAGCGACCAGCCGGCCGGCTTGAGCTCGAGGCAGGGCACAACCGGCGACGACGGCACCGCCTGGGCCATCAGCCACAGCGCCTCCCGCTCGTCGCAACCAACATCGCCGGTGTACAGCGAGGTGCTGATCCGGTCGGTCTGCACGCTCCAGTTCACCACCATGGGAACGACGACCAGCAGGCCGAGGAGGACCACCATGGCCAGCCCGATCCGGCGGAGGCTCCAGCGCTGGATGGAGATCGGGCGGGGCCGCTCGGGCAGCAGCGCGAGGA
>Ga0207675_100001437_pt1 | contig 23867 bp, 27 predicted proteins | sample KBSSwiS42_FD_184305 | JGI IMG/M metagenome (GOLD analysis project Ga0207675, IMG submission 184305) | Switchgrass rhizosphere microbial communities from Kellogg Biological Station, Michigan, USA - KBS Switchgrass S4-2 (SPAdes) (version 2) | ecosystem: Host-associated > Plants > Roots >...
GGAGGTTGAGCGCCCCCTCGAGCTTGTCGCGCATGAGGATCGGCACGGCCAGGATCGACTCGTACTCCTCCTCGTGCAGGTTCGGGAACGCCTTGAAGCGCGGGTCGAGGTGGGCCTGCGCCGAGAGCATCACCGGCTCGCGCGACGCCGCCGCCGCCCCGGTGATCCCCTCGCCCGGCCGCATCCGCGGGCGACCTGTCATCTCCTCGACCCTGGAGCCGTGCGTCGCGCGTAGCACCAGCTCGTCGGCCTGCTCGTCGTAGAGGTAGACGAAGCACGCGTCGGCTCCGAGGGCATCGGCCACCTCGCGGGCGACCAGCGAGAGCACCTCCTCGAGATCGAGCGTCGAGTTGACCACGGCGATCGTCTCGGTCAACAGACGTAGGTGCCGAGCGGTCTCGTCCACCCGGCCGATTGTAGGGAGCCGACGCAGGCCGTAGTCTTCGCGCCTTGAGCACGTACGAGTGGCTGCTCTTCCTGCACGTCACCGGCGCGTTTCTGCTGCTCGGCGGCGGTGTCGTCGCTGGGTCGCTGAACATCGCCGCGCTACGCCGTGACCGCCCGAGCGAGATCGTCCTCCTCTTCGGCCTGATCAGAATCGCGGTCGTTTCGATTCTGATCGGCACGCTCCTGGCCTTCGTGTTCGGCCTCTGGCTCGTGCACGAGGCGGGCTACGGCTACGGAGACGGCTGGGTGATCACCGCGATCGTGCTCCTGATCGTGGCCAACGCGATGGGCGGCATCGGCGGAAAGCGGGACGAGGCGACGGCGAAGTTCGCCGCCGAGCTGGCCGCCCAGGGAGACGCGCCCAGCCCCGAGCTCCGAAGCCGCGTCCGCGACCCGATCTCGCTGGCTCTCAGCTACGGGAGCGGTCTCGTCCTCGTCGCGATCCTCGCGATCATGATCTGGAAGCCGGGCGCTTGATGCTGGCCGTGATTCGCCCCGACAGCTGGAATCTGCCGCTCTTCCTGCACGTCCTCGGCGCGACCGTCCTCTTCGGCGCGACCGCAACCGTCGCGATCGTCGGCTTCGCCGGGCGGACCCACGCCCCGCAGGCGCCGATGCTCGCCCGCGTCGGACTGAAGACCTTCCTGTTCGGGATCATCCCCGGCTTCATCCTGATGCGCGCGGCCGCGGGATGGATCGTCGACAAGGAGTTCCCGGACAAGACACCGGGGTGGGTGGATGTCGGCTTCGCGGTCTCCGAGCCCGGGGCGATCCTCCTGATCGCGCTCGGCATCCTCGCGTGGATGTCGGTCAGGCGGCAGGGCGTCGGCCGAATCGCGGTCGCCGTACCAGTGCTCGCGAGCATCTACCTCGTCGCGCTCGGCATCGCTTGGTGGGCGATGTCGGCGAAGCCTTAATCGACCACCGGTCAGGCGCAGCCGTCGGTCACGGCGACGTCGGCACGCCGGTCAAGCGGTGGCCGCCCTGGTCGTAGAGTCAGAGTCAGGCAACGCAGAGAGGTTCGTCCACCCGCAGGCGGTCGCCGCCGTCGTGATCTCAGAGGGCTAGGTGGCTGTCTCGCAGATGTAGAGGTTCTTGACGGGGGCTGGTAGCGAGTTCTTCGCGGCACACAAACCCCCCTTGCGTATTCAAGGGGGAATCAAAGGGTGATGTCGGCTTTGGCCGCCTTTGCGGTTAGGTAGTTCACGAAGGCAGAACGAGTAGAGGCCGGGCGGCGAGCCGAACGCCTAGCCGCTTCCCACGACCCGGCCCTCAGTGAACCTACGGAAGCTCAGGCCGCGTCGCTAGTGACCTTTTCGGCCTCGGCCAAGAGTCCGCTCTGCGGCCTGCCCGGGGAAGATTCCGCCGCCTGCAGAGGGAAAGCCCTCTCCGACGTAGTCTCGGCGGATCGCGCGCTTGTAAGACGTGAGATCCTGCGCCTCACCGCTACCAATCAGCTCTAGGTCCTCTTCGGCTTGACGTTCGCGCTCCTTTCGCCTCGCTGCACGTCGCTCCCGAAGCATGTTCCAGAGTTTCATCCCAGGAGAAGCTTAGGATAGACAGGGCATCTCAGCCCAGTTCGGCGCTTAACAAAGGTCTCGGCGCAGGGGTTCCGGACGGCTCAGGGCTGACCCTCAGAGCCGCTTAGTTCCAAGACTCAGACAAGGCCCGCTCAGGCCCGCTCAGGCCTCCCATGGGTACCTGGTGGCTACCAAGATCAGTGCCCTCAGACTCGTCCGTTTCGACCGCTACTCTTCCTCAGCCCTACGGAGACCGGCAGCACCGGCTAGCTCACCAGCAGCCGCAGATGCGCACCTAGAGGCAGACCACCAGGTAGTCCAGCACGACGGGAAAGGTGGAAGGTGCAGCCGGGAATCTCACTGGCACTCACGGACGATGTGGTGGTCGCAGTCTTCGCGCGGGCACGTGAGCTAGGGCTTCTCGAAAATGCTCCCGTCAACACGCCTTGGCTGACGACTGAGCAGACAGCTGATTACCTCGGGTGCAGCAAAGGGCAGGTGCTCAATCTCGTTTCTGAGGGACGGATTCCTCGCCGCTATCAGAAGGGCCATAAGGCCCGGTTCCGGAGAACAGACCTGGACGCCTACGTGGAGACCGCGTGAGTCATCGGGGCTGGACCTCTGGGTACCCCGGTGTTAAGTTCAGCACCTCAGCAAAGACGGGCGGGCAGCCCTGCAAGGCCCCCGCCCCGACACGGAAAGAGGTGCTTCCCGTGCAGAACGAATCTACTAAGCGTCGTCGGCACGTTCCACAATCGAAGGCGCAGCACGTCTATTGGTCGGAGACGGCCAAGGGCAAGGTCTTTGAGGTACGGCATCCCCGCAACGCAAACGGGCAACGCCCGTACGAAGTAGTCGGGTCAAACCTGGCAGAAGCGAAGGCCCGGGCCCGCCAGCTGCATGGTGACGACTCCCCGCGAGTGATGAGGGTTGGGCTGACCCTGAACACTGTCGCTGCGGAGTGGCGAAGGGTGCGCCAGGTTCGGACTCAGACTGCCACGCTGTACCGCTGCCACGTCGAGCCCCGCTTTGGCAGGGCCAAAGTTCGGGAGATTGACCGTCATGCAATCGTCGGTTGGCTGAACGGGCTTCAGAGCGTCCGGGGAAAGCCGCTCGCGCCTGCCACCAAGAAGCTCATCCTCGCCACCCTCGATGTAGTCCTCTCTCAGGCCGTGGAGATGGGCGCTCTCGGAGCAAATCCGGTCCGCCAGATTCCCCGCAAGCATCGACCGAGGCCGGGCGAACATCGCAGGCGAATCCTCAGCCATGACGAGGAAGCCCGCCTACTCGCCTACTGCGCACCTTTCCCCTGGCTGCGTCCCATCGTCGTCATTGCTCTACACGAGGCATTGAGGCTAGGAGAGGCACTTGCGCTGCACTGGGAGAACGTGGACTTTGCCGCCAGCAAGCTCCACATTCGTCACAACCTCGACCGAGACGGCAACCTCGGAGTACCAAAGAGCGGCAAGTCCCGCTCGATCGAGCTAATGCCAGCCGCCAAGGCTGCGCTCTTGGACTTGCGCCTTAACTCAGGGGCGGGCTTCGTGTTCACCAACACCCACGGTGCTGCGCGAAACCTGCGAGACGTACAGCGGGCGTTTGACAAAGCCCGTAGCCGCGCGGCCCTTCCGACGACAACTGAGGGGCGCGTGGTCTTTCACTCACTACGTCACACAGGCATCAGCCGCCTTGCCAATCACCCGGCCATTCCTCTGGTTCACGTCAGAGACTTTGCCGGCCATTCAGATCTCGCAGTAACCCAGTCCTACGTCCACAAAATCGAGTCGCCCAAAGTCACAGCGGCGATGGCCGAGGCTCTTTCGGGGGAGGCAATATGAACGACAGTAGGTTCGGGGAGAAGGTCCCCTTTTTCGGGTGTTCAGAGTGCTCTAGAGACTTCGCTTCTCTAGGCGCCTATGACGGCCACAAGACTGGGAAGCACTCCCATGAGTTCAGCTTGGCAAGACCTGACGGCAGGCATTGCATTGACGTAAGCGCCGAGTCGGGGTGGCTACTGGACGACCGGGGGCGCTGGACGACAACCAAGCTCTCGGCGCAGGCAGTCAAGCTCGCAGAACACCACCGCAGAGCCTTAATGGAGCCCACAGAGGCGACCGAGGCGGCCTAGAAGGCGCGGCTCCGCTCACGCTCCAGAGAGGCCTCCGACGGGACAGCCCCTGCCGCAGTCGGAGTTGGAGAGGGGGAGCCGCGCCAGACGGTCTTAGCACTTTCGGATTTAGAAGCCAACTCAACCTAATCCAGTCCAACGAAAGGCCAGAAGGTGTCGAACGAAGATTTCTCAGATTGCGCTAGCTCGTCTACTGGCCTTGGCGGGCCTGGCGCATTCCCTCACGCGAACCAAACCCGTCAACACGCCTAGGTTACTTCCATGATCGTGGACACAACAGCATGGGTACCAGCCTGATACATGGATACATCTAGGCCAATGCCTAAGCGGGTTTGCCAACTGCTCGCCTTACAGCCTATTCGGCGACTCGCGGGGCCAGAACTGGCAGTCAGGGGACCGGCAACGCCACAATCCCACACAAGGACAGGCATGGACGGCAAGCCCACGCGGTTTAAGTCTGGGACTCCAGATTCATACTCGATTCAAACCACTACAAATCAGCACCATAAAAACTTTCAGGAGGATTGGATCTTGGGCGAAGTAGCTGCCCGTCACTTTGCTGACCGGTCTCTAGACCATGTGCAGATAGCCCTCTGGCTCAGTGACGGAACCACAGCCAGGGTTGCCTTCCCGGCCCCCGAGCATGGCACCGACGCGGCTGATGCCTTCCGCGCCCTGGTCAACCTCAAGAGACGGACAGGGGAGTGGCTACAGGTTGACTCCATGGACATCCAGTCCTCGGGTCAGGGCGAGCTATTCGTGGTGCCGGCTCACATCGTGGGTGTGGTGGTGGTCTAGTGAGGTCGGCGCTCCTCTTCTAAGAGGGCCGGGCGGAAGCTCCGAGGGTGGCCAGGCCACCCAGGGGAGAGAGGGAGCAACCGGCCCGGCCATTCCGCATTGTTAACGAAGTGTTAGGAGGCTCGCAATCGAGAGCCCTGAATGGATAGAGGAAACGCCAGGCAGGAGACCAGCCCTCCCGCGCGTCTCTCCCCCCGCGCGTATTCAGTCCCCGCAGGGTTGCTCTCCTGCCGGCACCGGAATGTATAGCCGGTCAGGACTAATGGAAACCCGTAGTTACAAAAACTTCACAAGCGCGACGGGCTGTGGCCTGAACTACTGAGCAGCCTTCGGCTTGCGCCCGCGTCGAGCTGTCTTGCGGCCCTTGCTGGCCAAGTCGTCTACCTCGTTCGCCAGTACGTCCAGCTCGACTCGGCCACGTCGCGCGTCTCCATAGCTGATCGCCACTTTCGCGGAGTCTTTGTCGTCCCTGATTTCGCGTCCAGAGATATCAGACACAAGCACGGTCTTTTTCGCCACAGTTTTTCTCCTCTCACTCTTGGTCGTTGAGGTTGTAACACAGGACGTTTCCCAGACAAAAATAGAGCCCCCGGTGCGGCCCGAGCGGTGTTTGCGAAAACAGTGAAAGGGCAACTCACCTTGTACTCGCGCCTACCTGACTGAGCAGAGCTTGAGCGCAACCTGGCTAGGCGAACAGCGCTCGCCTGCGCCCTCATGGGGAGCGAGTGTGGCGGCTGGCGTAACCTGGGGGCGCGTTAGCCGCCTTCTTGTGACTCGCCCTCCAAGACTGCGACCTCGCGGCCCTTGTCCTAGCTCCACAAAAGAAGCGCCCCGGCGGGGTCAGTCCGAGGCGCTTGACGGGGGAGAGAGTACTGAGGTGGGGGGCGAGTCTAGGGCGTCTGCCAGACGATCACAATTTGGCAGCGTTTCCAGGCGAAAGGCTGGGCTCAGTCCGGTCGCACACGTTGCCGACTCAGAGGAGTAGACTGGTTGAACTGGCCCTGCGGCCAGAACCCCGGCCGAAAGCCCGAAGGCCGCCAACGCGACTCCACGCGCGAGGCGATGAGCCTAGGCAAACAGTGTTCGACTTGCAGGGCCAGCACTCTTTGTGTGCGAGCCGAACGGCCTAGGACGCTTCCCGCCACTGGCCCATTTGTGAGGTACGCCTACTCTGCGCGGCGCATCGCTCTATACACCGCGTCCCAATGCGAGGAGATCTGCTCCATGGCGCGAGCCGTGGTCAGAGCGGCTGCCTCCAGGTCTCTGATGATCCTCTCGACCTCAGCCAGGCGCGTCTCGAAAGCCTGGATCTTTTGCCCAAGGCTCTCTAGCTCTTGAGCAAGGACTTCGCTCTCGCTGCTCCCGGCGGCCATCGTTGCGAGTCGACTTTACGCCCCCACGCCCCTTCCAGTGGTCGCGCCAAACGCGCCTCACGGCTTGGGTTCCTGGCCGGCCGGTGGCTGGCCGAACAAAGGGAGCTGATTCTTGTCTGGGATCGCCGCGCCGAGCATCCGCAGCACCCCATTCAGCTGCTGCTCCTCTTCGTCGCCATCCTCGCAGCGATTCGCCTGCCGCAGGCGCCCTAGTGCCGCGTCATCCATCGCTTGAACAGAGTTCCCCGCAAAGGTTCCACAGAACCCACCGTACAACCGAGGGCGGCGAGGCGCCTTTGTTGCCGACAGGGACTTGGTGGAGTTTGCGGGACTCGCTTCGACCCTGCCCTTTGCGGGGCTTCTTTAGTGAAGGTCGAGGATGCCCTTGGCGCCCGAAAATTCTGTGGTGCCTGAGCCTGCAACGGCACGCTCGACCCGGATCTCACACTCGCGCCCATCCGCCAAGCGCAACCAGGCGCCACCCTCGACGAGAGTCATCGTAGACGCGGGTTCCTGGAGTCTCCCCGACCAGGCAGGATCGGGACCCGAGGCGGGGCCGCCGACTGACTCGATAATGCAGTCGCCCTCGACTACGGCCGCGCCCTGGCTGATCGTCGCGGTGCCGTGGTAGCGATTCTCGACCCTCACACCATAGGTCAGACGACATGAAAAGAGGAGCCGGGCGGCGAGCCGAACGCCTAGGACGCTTCCCGCGACCCGCTCGGTGTGTCGCAGTCGTGATCAGACGGTTTGTCTAACCGCCCCCGTTGCCGCCCCCGCCGTTACCACCAATCCCAGGGTCGCCACCACCAGCAAGACTCTGGTCTCGCGGCTGCCCCGGCTGCTGCCCCGGCTGCCCCGGCTCTCGCGGCGACTTCCCACAAGCGGCGCACACCTTGTAGCTCTCGCCCCCCTCGACACGCGTCGTCCAGTCGTGTCGGCCCAGTCTGCATGCCAGCTTCTTCAACGGTCGACGCCTCCTACGTTCCTGGCCGACTCCCTAACTCGCGGTCTGGGTGGTGGCTGGTAAGGGCCCCCGTGTGCTCTTCGCGTAGGCGCCTCACTTCTTCTTGTTCCTGCTTGCTGAGAGAGCCGTAGTCAGCCGCCCCCGGTTCGCGCTTCCGTTCCCGGGATGCCTGAACCCAGTTCTTCAATCTCGTGAGCATGCTTCCGTCACTTCCTTCCCTGCTCCAAGAGTGGCTAGGAGTGACAGGCGGGCGACAACACCCGCCGCAGTTACTCGCTAGAGACACCGGCAGCACTCTCGGCATCTCAACCTGCCTTTCCTAGTTAGCTACCAAGCCAGTGTGCGCCTCTGCTGGTGGGCGGTCAAGCAAGGGCCGGGCGGCTGGGCGAGGCATATCTGCTGGTGAGGCAAAGAGGCCCTGAGCTATCGCCCGCCGATTGTGGGATAGTCGATGACGACGGGGGGCAACGCTGCGGTGACAGAAAGGAACCCGGTGCCGAAGAAGAAGCTTCCCCAACACGTCAAGAAGTACTTCGAAGATAGGAGCTTGGACCCGGACGATCTTCCGCAGGATTTCAACGACAGGCTTGCGGACGCTTCCGTCTCCGAGATCAAGCTTCTCGATGATCTTGGAACGATGCTTGAGAAGAACCCCGGCCCGAATAGGGACAAATACGTTTTCATGGTCCACTAAGTCTGAAGACCGGGGCGCGCGTGAGGACCCTGGAGCGATGGAGTGAAGGACGGGTTCTCTTTTGTGGTCCCTCGCGCGCGTGCGCGGGTGTGCTTCCGAAAAAGGTACGTCCAGGGCCTTCCATAACGTTCAGAGGTTCCAGACCCCAATCGGAAGGCTTCAAAGTGACTGGCGACAAGAGAACGAAAGTGACCTGGGACGCAAAGGCGGTTGAGGCGGTCAAGCAGGACTTTCTGGCCGATGCCGACCGTGCCGCGATTGCCGAACTTCAGAGTCGCTTCCGCAAGAAGGGCTGGCGTCTCAAGCTGGAGAGTGAACGCGATGGGACGTGGACTGCGATCTACTACCTCAGGTTAGAAGGGGTGGGGACGGCCCCTCGCGAAGTGAGCGCCCCTACGGCTTTGGATGCGGCTAGGTCGGCCTGGGAGACGTACTCCACCGATCAAGTCTGAGCCTCCTGACTCTGATTACGCGTTAGGCCGTGGGGGAGGAGACCAAGGCGGGTTCTCTTTCGGTCCCGTTCCGTTGTGTCCCGGGCTGTGGGGTACCAACAGGGCTACCAACACCCGTCTCGATGGCCCTTCTCTCCCATGGTTGCGACAGCTGCGGCGCAGTTGGCTCCTAACAAAGGTTTTACCGGCGCCGTCCTCGACGGCCGCTAAGGTCGCGTCGATGTCGGTGCCAGCCTCGGCGCTCTTGCAGACCTCCGGGTTTCTCGTCGCGGATGCGAGCGGGCGGCTCGTCGGCCGCGTCGAGTGCCCGATGTACGGCACCGAGCCCGACCTGCCCGACGCGCTGGCGGTTCGCAGGGGCTTCTTCGCGCGCCGACGTCGGCTCGTCCCGGCGGCCGCGATCGACCAGATTGACGGCGCGAGCGGCGTGATCGGGCTTCGCGTCGAGCGCGAGACGCTGCGCAGCTTCCTCTAAGAACCCTCCAACGACCACGAGCTGCGGAAACCCAGCAGCTCGCAGTCGGCCGTCAGTTGGGCTCCGCCAGCCGCAGGGCGGCGGAACCGGCCTCGATTCTCCCGCTTTTCGAGCCCCCGGTCTAGAGGCCTAGAGCACCGCGAGGTAGCGCTCCCGCTCCCAGTCGGTGAGCTGGACGCGATACTCGTCCCACTCCTTCCGCTTCAGCTCGACGTAGCGGTCGAAAATGTGCGGCCCAAGAGCCTTCTTGGCCAGCTCCGAGTGCGCCAGCGCGTCGATCGCCTCGCCGAGGGTCTCCGGCAGGGAGACGATCCCGCGCTCGCGCCGCTGCTCCGGCGTGAGGTGGTAGAGGTTGGTCTCCATCGGCTCGGGGAGCTCGTAGCCGTTCTCGATCCCCTCCAGCCCCGCGTGCAGCAACGTGGCGAAGGTCAGGTACGGGTTGCAGGCCGGGTCGGGGCAGCGGATCTCGGCGCGGGTGGCCTGTTCCGAGCCCGGCTTGTAGAGCGGGATCCTGATCAGCGCCGAGCGGTTGCGTCGAGACCAGGCGACGTAGACCGGCGCCTCGTAACCCGGGACCAGCCGCTTGTACGAGTTGACCCACTGGGCAAAGACCGCCGCGATCTCGCGGGCATGGCGCAGCTGACCGGCGATGAACGCCTTGCCGGTCTCGGACAGGTGCCACTCGTCGTCGCCGTCGAAGAACGCGTTGCGACCGTCCGTGAAGAGGGACTGGTGCGTGTGCATGCCCGAGCCGTTCTCGCCGAAGATCGGCTTCGGCATGAAGGTGGCGTGGTAGCCGGCCTTCTTGGCGATCTCCTTGACGATCAGCCGGTAGGTGACGGTGTGGTCGGCCATCGTCAACGCCGGTGCGAAGCGCATGTCGATCTCGTGCTGCGAGGGCCCCACCTCGTGGTGGACGTATTCGATCGGGATGCCGACGCTCTCGAGCGCACGTACGGTCTCCTGGCGCAGCTCGCTCGCGGCGTCCATCGTCGTCATCGCGAAGTAGCCGCCCTCGTCCAGCGTCTCCGTGCCCCGGTCGTCCTTGAAGAGGAAGTACTCCAGCTCGGGCCCGACGTTGAAGGTGTCGAAGCCCATCTCCGCCATGCGGTCGAGCGCGCGACGCAGGACGTAGCGCGGGTCGCCCTCATACGGCTTCCCGTCCGGGGTGACGACATCGCAGATCATGCGGGCAACCTTCGTCTCGCCCTCCTTCCAGGGCATCGGCGTGAACGTGCCGGGATCGGGGATCGCCACCATGTCCGACTCCTCGATCGCGTTGAAGCCCGTGATCGACGAGCCGTCGAAGCCCATCCCGTCGTCGAGCGCCGCCTCGATCTCACTGGGCGTCACCGCAAAGCTCTTCAGGTGCCCCTCGATGTCGGTGAACCACAGCAGCAGGAACTCGATCCCCTCGTCCTTGATCCGCTTCAGGACCTCTTTGCGCGCCTGCGGTTCGCTCGTCGCTCTGGCCTTGCTCTCGACCTGCGCCACTCGTCCTCCCTTCAAAAACACAAAAGCCCCGGACGCCGTCTGCGCCCGAGGCCCCGTCGCCTCACGAACGGTCGGAGTCTAGCGGGAGGGGCAGCGGAGCGCACATCGTCAGGCTGACCGCGCGGTACTCGTAGCCGAGCCGCTCGTTCAGCCTCCGCATGCCCTCGTTGCCGCGCTGTGTCCAGGTCACGATCTCGCGGATGCCGTTGGCCGCGGCCCACGCGAGCTCGTGGCGCTTGAGCGCGAGCGCCAGGCCGCGTCGCCGCCAGTCGCGCCGCACGACGGTCAGGCCGTCCTCGGCGACGCCCGGGTTGTCGTGCCTCATCAGGCCCGAGTACCCGACGATCTCGCCGCCCGCGAGCGCGACGAAGGAGCCACCGGGAAGCGTCGCCTCCTCGCGCAGCCAGTCCTCGAGCGAGACCTCGACCGGCCCGTCGGTCGCGAGATCGGCGTAGCCCTCGCTCGCGAGTGGATACGCCTCGCGGAGAAGCTGGGGGCGCTCCGCGACCGTCGTCACCTCGACCCCGTCCGGCACATCGCCGTCGCTCTCGCCCCCCAGCGTCCTCACCTGCTCGACCTGCCGGTCGACCTCGCGGAAGCCGTTCCGCTTGGCGAAGGCCGCCGAGCCCTGATCGTCCACGAGCGCCGAGACCTCGCCGACACCGAAGCGACCGGCGTGGGCCGCGAGCTCGCGCAGGAGCGCCGTTCCGATACCGCGCCGCCGGAACTCCTGCAGCACCCGGGGCGCCACTCCGAAACGGGTGCGGATGTCGGAGCGATCGGCGAGCCCACTGCCGGCTAGCGCACCGTCCAACTCGGCCAGCAACAGGACGCGCTCTTCACCCTCCTGCGCGCGCAGGCCCTCGACGGTTCCCGCCGACTCGTCCGGGAGCACGGCGCGGCGGACCCGGATCCACGCCTCCAGGTCCGCATCGGTCGTCGCCGGCCGGATCGCGATCATCCCGACCGCTTGAGCTTTCCGTGCCTCTTCGCATAGCGCTCGCCCGTCCGGAACACCCACAGACCGAGCGGGATCGAGACGACGCCGATCACGAGCAACGGCCAGATGTCGCTCCAGAGCGAGGTCAACCCCGCGCCTTCGAGAATGGCCGCGCGACAGCCGCGCAGCGCGTAGGTCGCGGGAGAGATCTTCGCCAGCGCCTGCATCCAGTCCGGCAGGACCGAGACCGGGTAGTAGACACCGGAGACGACGAGCAGCAGGCCCTGCGCGACGAATCCGAGCTGTGTGCCCTTCTCCGGCGAGATCAGCGGCAGAACCGCCGTCATCATTCCGATCCCGATGAACGAGATCGAGGCCACGATCAGCAACACGAGTGCGGCCGCGTAGTTCGCGTCCGGCAGGTGCAGGCTGAAGAACGCCGCGACCACGCCGAAGAGCAGCACGGCGCGCACCACGCCGTAGCCGACCGCGAACACGCCCATCCCGAGCAAATGCACGGGACGCGAGAGCGGCGCCATGAACGTGTACTCGATCGTCCCCTCCCAGCGCTCCCAGGCCACGGTCTCGGTGAGGATCTCGAAGATGATCCCGAGGTAGGCCCAGATCACGGCGCCGACGAGCAGGATCGTCGTGACCCGGTCGACGTCGATCGTCCCGCCCACCGCCGGGATGCCCTTGGCGATGAAGACGATCGTGAGCGTGTTCGCGACCGTCCAGAGGAAGAACGCGATGTCCCACCAGATGTAGCGCTTGACGAGGTAGACATTGCGCTCGATCACGCCGCTCAGGCCGACCAGCTCGTGACGGAGGCCGAGGCTCATCGTCCTCATGAATGGTCACCCCCCTCGCCGTTCTCGAAGGTGTGGCCGCTGGCGGCGAAGAACGCCTCCTCGAGGGTCTCGGCGTTGTAGCGCGCCTTCAGCTCGTGAACCGGCTCGAGGCACAGCAACGCGCCGCCGTCGAGGATCCCGACGCGGTCCGCGAGGCCCTCGGCCTCGGCCAGATCGTGGGTGCAGAGCAGCACGGTGGCGTCGTGCTCGGCTCGCACCTCCCGGATGAACTCCTGCACCTCCTGCTTCGAGCGCGGGTCGAGGCCCGTCGTCGGCTCGTCGAGCAGGAGCAGGATCGGGGCCGTCAACAGCGCGCGGGCGAGCGCCACCTTCTGCTGCATGCCGCGTGAGAGGTTCTCCATCGGCTCGGCGCGCCGGTCCCCCGGGAAGCCGACCCGCGTGAGGATCTCCGGAATCCGCTCGCGCGTCTGCGCGGGACGCAGGCCGTAGAAGCGGGCCGCGTAGCTCAGGTTCTCGACGGCGGACATCTTCTTGAAGAACGAGGCCTCGACCGAGACCCGGTTCACGAGCCGCCGCACCGTGCGGGTGTCCTTCTCGGCGTCGTGCCCGAAGACGCTGGCGCTGCCGCCGTCGGGCAGCAGCAGGGTGGAGAGCAGGCGGACGAGCGTGGACTTCCCGGATCCGTTCGGCCCCAGGACGGCTACGCACTCGCCTCGTTCGACATCGAAGCTGACGCCGCCCAGCGCGGCCACACGCCGGCGCGAGCGCCCCTCGCGGCGGACGAACTCCTTGCGCAGATTGTGAACTTCGAGGGCTTTCATGTGCTGCTCCGACGACTCGCAGGGACACGGACAGGGCGCACCTGCCGACGAGGGCGGCGCGCGCGGGAACCGGTGTCAGCCGACGATCAGCACGCCGCAACGGTACCTGCGGTCTCGGCGATTCGCAATTTCGCGAAGCGGATCGGTGCGTCCGCGACGCCGTTAGGGTCCGCTCGTGGCGATCCGGTTCGTCCTGCCCGAACAGGAGAGCGAATCGGTCGCATTCGCCTACTCGCCGGTGGTCGAGGCCGTGCTCAGCCTTCACGTCCTCGTCGCGCCCAGGCACCACCCGCTCCAGCACGCGTGGGTGCGGCGGATGCGCAAGCTCGACCCGAAGCTGAAGGCCGAGATCAGAGCCTTCAGGTTCGCCTACGTCGGCCATTTCCCGGACTTCCTCTTCCCGCGGCCCGACGAGGAGTTCCTCGAGTTCGACGAGGAGCTCGCGTTCCTCCACGACCTCGAGCCCGAGACGCTCGCCTTCGAGTTCCTGCGGCCGGTCTACGACCACGAGGGCACCTGGCCGCGCGACGGCGCGCTCCTCGAGCGCGAGGACGTGCGACGCCATGTGCGCGAGAGCTGCGCCCGGCTAGGCCCCGACAGCGAGGCGCTGGGGGCACTGATCTTCGACGACCCGACCGAGCTCGGGAGGCGCTTCTGCTCGCTGCTCGAGCGCTACTGGGAGGCGGCCTTCGAGGAGGAGTGGCCAACGATCGAGGAGCTGCTCGTGGAGGCGGTCGAGGAAGCCGGCGGGCGGCTCGCCACCGAGGGCGTGCTCGGGCTCCTCGCCGACCTGCGGCCGCACCTTCGGGTCGAGCCAGAGCGGCGTCAGGCCTGGATCAAGATCCCGCACGAGCACGAGGTCGCGCTCTCGCCGCAGGAGCCGCTCGTCCTCTCGCCGAGCTATTTCGTCTGGCCGCACCTGCGCGTCAACTGTGACCCACCGTTCCCGGTGTCCCTGATCTACCCACCCCGGAGCGTGCGCGAGGAGGCGGCGCCGAAGCTCCCGTCCGGCGAGCTCGTCGAAGGCCTGCGCGCCATCGGCGACGATACGCGGCTGCGAGTGCTCGCCCTCATCGCCGAGCGGCCGCGCTCGACCCAGGAGCTCGCGCCGCTCGTCGGGATGAGCGAGGCCGGCCTCTCGAAGCATCTTCGGCTGCTCGCCCGGGCCGGGGTGCTCGAGTCCCGCCGCGACGGCTATTACGTCCTCTACAGCCTCGTGCCCGATCGGCTCGCCGCACTTTCGGCGACATTGGTCGCGTTCGTGCGGCCGCCGAAACGGTGAGGGTGCATCGTCTGGGCTATTCCAGCTCCACGTCGGTGCCGATAGAGAGGGCGGAGACCTATCGCCGTGACCTACGACGAGACCTGGGACGCCGGTCCCAACCACCGAGTACCCGTTGCCGCTCTTGCCGCGCTGGCGGCGCTGCTCGCCCTGGCGGTCTCCGCGTTCGTATTCGTCCGCCAGACCGGGGCGGTGGACGCGGAGCGCGCAGCGCGGAACGCCGAGATGAACGGCCTGGCAAAGCGGATCGAGGCGCTCGAGGAGCGCAACAGCACGCTCTCCGGGAGGCTCGGCTCCGCCGAGAAGACCCTGAAGCGGCGAGAGACGGGTATCGCCCCGCTGGCTTCGCGGGTGCTCAGGAGCGTGTTCACCGTCCAGACCGAGAACGGGCTCGGCAGCGGCTTCGTCGCCTGGACCGACGGTGGCGCGAGCTACCTCGTGACCGCGAACCACGTCGTGGAGGGGCAGCTCGGGAGCGGAGTCACGATCTCGCGCAAAGGAGGCTCCTGGAGCGGTGACATCAACGCAGTCGACCCGAAGCACGATCTGGCGGTCATCCGCATCGAGGGTCGACCTGCCGGCGCCGCGCCGCTGTGGCAGAACTCCCACGGTCGCAAGCCGCGCACCGGCGATCAACTCCTGCTCGTCGGCAGCCCGTACGGCCTGTACGGCAGCGTCACGACGGGGATCGTCAGCCGCGTCACGCCGCGTGCGATCCAGACCGATGCGGCCGCAAACCCTGGCAACTCAGGAGGTCCCGCGCTCGACCGACAGGGCAACGTGGTAGGCGTTCTCGTCGCGGGCGGCGGCGAGAACATCAACTTCGCCGTCCCAATCTCCCTCGCCTGCGCCCGTCTGCGGCACTGCTAGACGCCGTCCGAAAGTTGGGCTAAGCTCGGAGTAGCGTTCGCCGCGGAAGGCGGGCGCGGAGGCATTGGGGCCTCAGGACTCTTAGCAGTCCTGGGCCCTTTTTCTTTGGTCCGAAAGGAGAGGCATGGCGGCGGAAGAGACGAGGCACTACCTGGCGAACGGCGCAGCGGAGAAGCCGGCGCCCAGGGAGACACTGGAGTGGGCCGGCCAGACGCAGGCGCAGATGGTCGACCTCAAGTTCTGCGACCTGCTCGGCACGTGGCAGCACGTGACCCTGCCGATCACCGCCTTCGACGAGTCGGCGTTCGACGAGGGGCTCGGCTTCGACGGCTCCTCGATCCGGGGCTGGCAGGGAATCGAGGAGTCGGACATGCTGCTGATGCCGGACGCGGCGAGCGCCGTCCTCGATCCCTTCACCGAGGCGCCCACCCTCTCGCTGATCTGCGAGATCGCCGACCCGCTTACGCGCGAGGGCTATGCCAAGGATCCGAGGCGGATCGCCCGGCGGGCCGAGGAGTACCTGAACGAGACGGGCATCGCCGACACGGCTTACGTCGGGCCGGAATGCGAGTTCTTCGTCCTCGACTCGGTCTCCTATGAGCTCGCCGATCACCGCTCGCACTACGCGATCGACTCGGCCGAGGGCCACTGGAACTCCGGCGAGCCGGGGCTCGGCTACACGGTGCGGCCCAAGGAGGGCTACTTCCCGCCCGCACCGCACGACACCCTGCACGACCTGCGCAGCGCGATGGTGCTCACCCTCGAGCGGCTCGGCATCCCCTGCGAGTTCCACCACCACGAGGTGGCCTCGGGCGGGCAGTGCGAGATCGACCTGCGCTACCAGCCGCTGACGCGGATGGGCGACCAGGTGATGACCTACAAGTACGTGGTCAGGAACGTCGCCCGCGCCGCGGGCAAGACGGTCACCTTCATGCCGAAGCCGCTCTTCGGCGACAACGGCTCGGGCATGCACACCCACCAGTCCCTCTGGAAGGAGGGCACGCCGCTGATGGCGGACAAGTCGGGCTACGCCGGGCTCTCGCAGCTCGCGCGCTCCTACGTTGGCGGGTTGCTGGCCCACGCGCCGGCGCTGCTCGCCTTCTGCGCCCCGACCACGAACTCGTATCGCCGGCTCGTCCCCGGCTACGAAGCGCCGGTCAACCTCGTCTACTCGCAGCGGAACCGCTCGGCGTGCATCCGGATCCCGATGTACTCCGACGCACCGAAGGCGAAGCGGATCGAGTTCCGCTGCCCCGACGCGGCGGCGAACCCGTACCTCGCCTTCTCGGCGATGCTGATGGCGGGGATCGACGGGATCCAGAAGGGGCTCGACGCCGGGGCGCCTGCCGACTACGACCTCTTCGAGGAAGGCGGGGCGGATGCCACGGTGCCGCAGGTTCCCGGCTCGCTGGCCGAGGCGCTCGACGCGCTCGAGGCCGACCACGAGTTCCTGCTCGCGGGCGGCGTCTTCTCCGAGGAGCTGATCCACACCTGGATCGACTACAAGCGGGAGAACGAGGTCGACGTGGTTCGCCTCCGGCCGCACCCGGCCGAGTTCGCCCTCTACTACGACTGCTGAGTGATTGCGACTGCCGCCGCCTTGAGAGACCTCCGGCCGGGTGACTGGCCGGAGGTCTCTCGGATCTACGCCGAGGGGATCGCGACCGGGAACGCGACTTTCGAGACCGAGGTGCCGTCGTGGGAGGCCTGGGACGCGGCGCACCTCCCCGAGCACCGCTTCGTCGCCAGGCGTGACGGCCGGGTGCTCGGCTGGATCGCGCTCGCGCCTACCTCGCCACGCGCGTGCTACGCCGGCGTCGCCGAGGTCAGCGCCTACGTGGCCGCCGAGGCACGTGGCACCGGGCTTGGCAAGGAACTGCTGGCGGCGGTGATCTCCAGCTCCGAGCGGGGCGGCATCTGGACGCTGCAGACCGGCGTCTTTCCCGAGAACGAGGCGAGCCTCGGGCTCCTGGGGCGATTCGGCTTCCGGATCGTCGGCACGCACGAGCGGATCGGGCGCCTGCACGGCGTCTGGCGAGACGTTGTCCTGGTGGAACGACGAAGCGAGGTGGTCACATGACGAAGGTAGAGGCGGTCGTCCTGCGCGAGCGCGTGGAGACGGTGATCGACGCGGTCGAGGAGCAGACCGGCCACGTGGGCGTGACGGTCGTCGAGGCGGTCGGCCACGGGCGCCAGCGCGGGATCACGCACGAGTACCGGGGGCGGGTGTTCGAGTCCCGCTTCCTGCCCAAGGCGCTGCTCACCTTCGTCGTCGCGGACGAGCTCGCGTCTGCGACCGCCGCGACGATCGCCGATGCCGCGCGCAGCGGCAACGAGTGCGGCGACGGCCTCGTCTGGACGACGAGGGTCGAGCACGTGACCCACAACCGCACAGGCCTGCCACTCGAGCGCGCGGAGGAAGCGGCGTGAAGAACAGCGACCTTCTCCTGGCCGCCAACACCCTCTGGGTCGTCGTCGCGGCCGTACTGGTGATGTTCATGCAGGCAGGGTTCGCTTTCCTCGAGGCGGGGCTCACCCGGATGAAGAACGCCGCGCACATCGCGGGCAAGAACGTGCTCATCTTCGCCGTCTGCTCCCTCGTCTACTGGGCGGTCGGCTTCGGGATCGCCTTCGGTGACGGCAACCGCTTCATCGGGACGAGCGGGTTCCTCCCTTCGGTCGACTCCCTGCTCGCGGTCGGCTCGGCTCCGTACTCGTTCTTCACCACCGTGCCCGGTGCGGCCGGCTACTTCTTCGAGGTCGTCTTCGCCGGGGTCTCGCTCGCCATCGTCTGGGGCGCGATGGCCGAGCGCGCCAAGCTCTGGGTCTACTTCGTCTTCGGAGCGCTCTTCACCCTCATCTACTCGATCACGTCGCACTGGGTCTGGGGCGGCGGCTGGCTGTTCGGGCTCGGCATGCAGGACTTCGCCGGCTCGACGGTCGTGCACTACCAGGGCGCGCTCGCCGCGCTGGCCGGGGCGCTTCTCCTCGGCCCGCGGATCGGAAAGTTCGACGGCCGGACCCGAAAGGGCAACGCGATCCCCGGGCACAACATCCCCTATGCCGTCCTCGGCACGATCATCCTCTGGTTCGGCTGGTTCGGCTTCAACCCCGGCTCCACGCTCGGCGTGATCACGGGCGACAAGGTCGGCTTCTTCGCCTACGTCGCGGTGACGACGAACCTCGCAGCGGCGGCCGGAGGGGTCAGCGGCGCCATCACCTCTTGGCTCGTCCTGCGTAAGCCGGACATCTCGATGATGCTGAACGGGGTGCTGGCCGCGCTCGTGGCCGTGACTGCCGCGTCCGGCTTCGTCGCGCCCTGGGCCGCGGTCGTGATCGGTCTCGTCTCGGGGGTCATCGCCGTCGTCGGCGTGCTGGCGGTCGAGCGGATCGGCATCGACGACCCGATCGGCGCGGTGGCGGTCCACGGCGTCTCGGGCGTCTGGGGCACCGTCGCCACGGGCCTGTTCGCGGTACCGGCGCTCGCGGCCACGCTGAAGACCGGCCAGGGCGGCTTCGTCTACACAGGCTCGCTGCACCAGGTCTGGGTGCAGCTCCTCGGCCTCGCCGCGGTGGGCGCGTTCACCTTCTCGGCCTCGTTCGGCTGTCTCTGGACGATGAAGCGCCTCTGGGGCATCCGCGTCGAGGAGGAAACCGAGACCGCGGGCCTGGACGTCTCCGAGCACGGCATGTGGGGCTATCCAGAGTTCTACATCCCGGTTCCCGGCGGGTGGAACCAGTCGTTGCAACATCTTCAGCACGCGGGCATGGCGAAGCCGGACGACCCGGTCGTGGACGAGCCAGTAGTAGTCGAGGCCGAGCCGGAAGCCGCGTAAGAGCGAAGCGTTACCTCCGCACTTACGATGCCTGACGATGGCGACCGATTCCGCCGGAGTCGATCTGCGTCGGCTGGGGAACGACCTCGCCGGCGACGTCGTCCTTCCAGGTGACGAGGGCTGGGACGCGGCACGCCAGGCGTGGAACCTGGCCGTCGAGCAGAGGCCGGTCGGGGTCGTCTTGCCGGAGTCCGCCGCCGACGTCGTCGCGACCGTCGCCTTCGCCGCCGAGAACGGTCTCCGGATCGCGTTCAACGCAGGCGGCCACAACGCGGGCCCGATCGACTGGAGCAGGGATGCCCTGCTGCTGAAGACCGAGCGGATGAGAGGTGTCGAGATCGACGCACAGGCTCGACGCGCGCGCATCGAGGCGGGCGTTCTGGGCAAGCCCCTGGCCGAGGCCGCGGGCGAACACGGGCTCTGCTACCTGTCGGGCACGTCGCCCGACGTCGGCGTCCTCGGCTACGTGCTCGGCGGCGGCTTCAGCTGGATGATCCGGAAATACGGCCTGGCCGCGAACAGCGTGCTCGCGGTCGAGCTCGTCACGGCCGACGGACGGCATGTCCGCGCCGACAAGGACCACGAGCCCGACCTGTTCTGGGCGGTGCGCGGCGGCGGGGGCAACTTCGGAGCGGTGACGGCGATCGAGCTGGCGCTCTACCCGGTGTCCGAGATCTACGCCGGTTGCTTCTTCTGGCCGATCGAGCGCGCCACCGAGATCCTGACGGCCTGGCGCGCATGGGTCGACACGGTTCCGGACGAGTGCGGGTCGATCGGCAGGATGCTGCAGCTTCCCGACGCTCCCTTCCTCCCCGACCATCTGCGCGGCCGGTCGTTCGTTCTCGTCGAGCCGGCCTTCATCGGCGCGGAGACCGACGGCGCGGCGCTCGTACAGCCATTCCGCGACCTCGGGCCAGAGCTCGACACCGTCGCGATGATGCCGACGAGCGATCTGAGCCTCGTGAACATGGATCCCGACTTCCCGCTCCCTTACTCCGGCGAGGGGATCCTGCTCGACGACCTGCCCCCGGCTGCGATCGACACGATGGTGGAGATGTTCGTCGGCTCACCTCTTCTTCACGTCGAGGTGCGCCACCTGGGCGGTGTCCTACGCTCCGGTTCGTCCGACCACGGCTGCATCGAGACGATCGACCAGCCTTTCATCCTGTTCACGTTCGGCTTTGCGGCCGACGCGGAGATGAAGGCGGCCGTCGAGCAGCACGTCGGCCAACTGATCGGGAGGTTCGCGCCGTGGGACAGCGGGCGCAGGTACCTGAACTTCGTGGAGTCGCGGGTCGACCCGCGGTTGCTGTTCCCCGAGGAGGGCTACGACCGGCTGAGGGAGATCCGGGCCCGGTATGACCCTCGAGAGATCTTCGCCGCGAACCACTCCATCCCACACCCCGTCTGAGCCGGTGATTGTCACCTTGAGGTGAGCGAGCGGTTACGAGGTGGAGCAACCGATGGCGCGAGGGCCGATCGCGCAGTAGCGTCGCGCCGTGGTCGGCCTGCCGCGCGTCGAATCGGTCCCGTGCTTCGCCGTACTTGCGCCCCCCGTTCGAGCCGCGCTGGCGGAGGCGTTCGACGAGGTCGACGTCCCCGCGGGTAAGCGCGTCGCGAGCCAGGGCGACTTCGCGTACGAGCTGTTCGCGATCGTCGAGGGCACGGCGCGGGTCGAGCAGGACGGCGCGGTCGTGGCGACCCTCGGGCCGGGCGATGTGTTCGGGGAGATCGGGCTCCTCCTGACGGGGCGGCGTACGGCTGCGATCGTCGCCGAGACGCCGATGGTCCTCCTCGCGATGTTCGACCAGAGCTTCCTGTGTCTGAGCAGGGAATATCCGGAGTTCGCGGACGCGATTCACAGCTGGAGCCGCGGACGCTTCACGCGGCCAGCCACGGTCTAGAGCCGCTCGCGGACCGATCCGAGATCGCTGAGAGATTCGCCCCGCTCCCGTACTAGGGTTGCCCAAAGACGACGGGAGGTGGAGGGATGACCGGCAAGCACGTCGTCGCGGTGCTGGGCGCAGTGGTGCTCGCCCTGGCCGCCGGCGGGATCTACACCGTTGTGCATCCGGAGAAGGCGCACGGAGGGTCGCCGCCCTCGCAGACGATCACGGTCACGGGGACCGGCGTCGTGACGGCGACACCAGACCGCGCCGACTTCACGTTCGGTGTGCACACGAACAGGGCGACGGCCAAGGGCGCCGTCTCAGCGAGCGCGGCGCGGATGCAAAAGATCATCAACGCACTGAAGGCGTACGGAATCGAGGCGCGCGACCTGCAGACGCAGGGCGTCTCGGTCTATGCGTCGTATGTCAACGAGGTCCTCAACGGCTACAACGCCTCGAACTCGGTCACCGTGAAGGTGCGGGACATCGACAAGGCGGGCGCGGTGATCGACGTTGCGGTCAACGCGGGCGCCACGAGCGTCTGGGGGCCGTCGCTCTTCAGATCGGACCGCCAACTTCAGGCGCGGAACGCGATCAGAGCCGCGGTCAACGACGCTCGCTCCAAGGCCGAGGCCGCTGCTGCTGCGTCGGGGGCGACTGTCGGGCGACTGGTCGGCGTGATCGAAGGCGGCGCGATGCCCACTTCGGGGAACGGGACGACCGGCGCAACCACCGGCGTCGTGGCCATGCCGAGCGTTCCCACGCCGGTTCAGCCCGGCGAGCAGTCGATCGAGCTCACGGTCTCGGCGACCTTCGTCGCGCAATGAATCCGCACGGGCCGCGGCGGGCATGGCTCGCCGCGGCCCGCCGTCCGGCGCGGTGCGCAAAGTGCCTACAGATGAGCAAGCACGAGAAATGCCGCTGCGACAAGCCGCTCCTGCAGGAGCGATCCGAGCAGAAGGGGTCGAGCGTGAGCCGATGCGGGCGCTGCAAGCGTCCGCTCGACCTTCGGCCCTCGAGCTTCCGCAGCGCCTTCGCCTAGCCTAGGCGGCGTGAGATACCAGTTCGTGGATTGCCGCTGGGAGCTCGGCAACCCCGGCCGTGGCCGCCAGCTCTACCTCGCCGGGCACATCCCCGGCGCCTCCTTCCTCGACGTGGACGAGGACCTCTCCGCCCCGCCCGGACGCGCCGGTCGCCACCCGCTGCCGAGCGCCGAGGCCTTTGGAAGCGCGGCCTCGGGTGCCGGGATTGGGGCCGGCGTCCTCGTCGTCGCCTACGGGAACATGGGCGGCGCCGAGCGGCTCTGGTGGCTGCTGCGGCACTTCGGCCACGACGACTGCGCCGTGCTCGATCTCGACGGCTGGCTGGGGCCGCTGAGAAGCGGCGAGGAACAGATCGAGCCGGCCAGCTTCGAGCCGAACGAACGCCACGACGACATCGTCACCGCCGAGGAGCTGGCCGCCCGACGCGACGAGCTCGTCGTCGTCGACGCCCGCCTTCCGGAGCGCTTCCGCGGCGAGCCGAACCCAGTCGACCGCGTGCCCGGCCGGATTCCCGGCGCGATCAACGCCCCCTGGAACGAGCCGCAGCCCGAGCTTCCGGCCGGGGAGCTCGTCACCTACTGCGGCTCCGGCGTCACCTCCTGCGTCGTCTTGCACCGGCTCGCGCTCGCAGGGCGCGACGCCAAGCTCTATCCAGGCTCCTGGAGCGAATGGGAGCAGCTCGGGCTGCCCATCATGCGAGGCTGAAGGTCACGCTGATCGTCGCCTGCACCTCCTCCGTCCCCGGCTCGACCGGAGTCTGGGCTGAGTCGAGCGCCGCTCTGGCCTCGTACGGCACCGGCGCCTTCGGAACGCTCGATTCCTCGATGCGGAGCACCGTCCCGACGCTCGCGCCTGCTTCACTCGCGAGAGTCTGCGCCTTGGCGCGGGCGTCGGCGAAGGCGCGGCGAAGCGCGCTCCGGTAGAGGTCGTCGCGATCGGAGCGGTCGAAGGACGGTCCGGAGGACTCGTTCGCGCCCGCTGCGACCGCGGCGTCCACGATCGCGCCCGCCCGGGCGACGTTCCGCACCTTCGCCACGACCGAGCTGTGCGCCGCGAACCCGTCTGGCCTGCCCTCGTCGTTCCAGCTCGGCCCGACGGTCACGTCCTGCGTCTGCAGGTCGGCCTTCGGGATTCCCGCTCCCAGAAGCGCAGCGATCACCTGACGAGCCTTCCGTGCGTTCTCCGCGGACGCCTGGCTCGCAGTCACGCCGTTCGTGCTCACGCCGAACGAGAAGCTCGCGCGGTCCGGCACCGAGCTGACGGAGGCCGTTCCCATCACCGTGACGCCGTGCGTCGCCGGCGGCGCCGAGCCGTGGGCTGAACCGGGCCTGCCGACGCCCGCATATGCGACCGCGGCGGCGAGCAGCACCGCGACCACGCCGATCTGAACGATCTTCATGATGTCCTCCTGGTTTGCGTACGGGAGGTACGCCGCCGGGAGAGCCCGGCGTCACATCAGGCGGTGGCGGTGGCGGTCGCGCCGTCGGTCAGGCCGTTCAGGTACGGCTGCCAGCCGTGCGGGATCCTCGGCGTCGCGAGGTGGATGAAGAGCACGGGCGCCGGCGGGCGAGGCGGCTTGCGCAGCGTCATCGAGACCTCGTCGGGCAGGCGATTGCCCTTGCGCATGTTGCACGGCGCGCACGAGGTGACGACGTTCTCCCAGACCGAGTCGCCGCCGCGGCTGCGCGGAACGACGTGGTCGAGAGTCAGGCGGCCGCTGGTCGTGCCGCAGTACATGCAGCGCCATCCGTCCCGGGCGAAGAGCGCCCGGCGCGAGATCTTCCGCTGCAGCGTCCGCGGCACCCGCACGTACTGGACGAGCCTGATCACGTGCGGCCAGGGATACGTGTCGGTTGCGGATCTAAGGGGCTGCTCGAGCTCCTCGATCACTTCGGCCTTGCCCTTGAACACGAGCACGTGCGCACGACGAACGGTGGTGACGTTCAGCGGTTCGTAACTGGCGTTAAGGACTAGAACCTGCTGCACACGCCTGAATTTAGCAATCAGCGTGCAGGACTCGGCCGCA
>Ga0207675_100001439_pt1 | contig 23863 bp, 19 predicted proteins | sample KBSSwiS42_FD_184305 | JGI IMG/M metagenome (GOLD analysis project Ga0207675, IMG submission 184305) | Switchgrass rhizosphere microbial communities from Kellogg Biological Station, Michigan, USA - KBS Switchgrass S4-2 (SPAdes) (version 2) | ecosystem: Host-associated > Plants > Roots >...
GCGTCGGATAGTGGTATGGCCGACACGGGTAGGGCTGACATCCAGAACGGAGGGGTCGACCGCATGAGCTCATGCGGTCGACCCCTCCGTTCTGGATGCGTGCTGGCGCGTTTGGGAGCGTTAGGCGCGCTATGTGCCGGACGTCGCCGAGACAACGCGAGCCGGGCGCACCAGCCGCGTCGCCACGACCGCGAAGATCCCGAGCACGACCCCAGACAGGAGCCCGATCACCGGGCCCATGAGCGCCATCATGAGCCGCGGATGCGTGGGCATCGGCATGCTGCTCATCATCGCGGCTTCCCGCGCATGGCGTGCGAGGTACTGGTCAACGAGCAGGATATGCGCGCCCGTCACCCACACACTGTTCGCGAGTCCCACACTCACGCCGTGCAGGAATGGTCGGCCCGGAGCACCGCGCGCGATCGTGTACGCGGAGATGAGGAAGACGACCAGCCAGCAGAACGGCTCGACCGATGAGGAGATGAAGAACACCGTTGCGACGCCCATCACCAGCCCGAACAGCGACAGCTGCAGGATGAGCTTCCAGTTCATTGGGCCCTCGTCGTGTCATGGACTCCTACGATGCAGACCGGGCCGACACCACGCCACTCAGGCGCGGCCATCAGAAATGCCATCCCACCTTGAGCGACACCTCACCCGTGAGGCGACTTGGCTCGAAGGTTTCGCCTCCCACCGGAACCTTTGTGTCACCGCTGACGATCAGGTGACCGGCACCCCACGGGTTGAGGTAGAAGTTCTGGTAAAACTTCCATACGTACCCTCCCCCGAGCGTCGCGGCCACGTTGTCCCAGCTCGCCGACTGCCTGCTCGTCTTGCTCCGAACATCGTTCTGCCAGTATTCCGCGCCGCCTCCGACCCAGAAGCCCCGGAAGTCAGCTTTGAAGAAATGGTCCACGAGCGCCGCCACCACATCGATGCGATGGTCCTCGAAACCGTCCTGCACGACGAAGCTCGGGAGCGTGCTTCGTGAGACGACGGCTCGCGCGCGCCACTGGTCCCTGCCGACCCACACCGAGCCGTAGTAGCCGCTCAGGATATACGGCAGCGCATCGATCTCGACGCCGACCGTCGTCCGGCGGGCCTGACTTGCCGACGCGTCCTGCGCGCGCAGCCCGCCCGTAACGGTCATCAGCCCGATCAGGGCTCTCGTCGTCGTATTCATGGTAGCGCCCCCGCCCCCCGCTCGTGAATGATCGGGGGAAGAGGCGCCCGGCGCCATGTCCATTTCGACGGCCGCACGCCATGTTCAACCCCTCCGACCGCGAAGCCACCATGCCCTCCTATGCTCACGGGACGAGCCCCATCCCGTTGCTCGGCGAAACCATCGGGGAAAACCTCCGTCGCACCGTCGAGCGACATGGGGACCGCGACGCGCTTGTAGTGCGATCGCAGAGCTACCGCGCGACGTATCGGGAGCTGTGGGACTCGACCACCGCCCTTGCCCGGGCGCTCATCGCGAGCGGCATCGAGCCACGGGACCGCGTCGGCATCTGGTCGCCGAACCGATTCGAGTGGGTCGTCACGCAATACGCCACCGCCCGGATGGGAGCGATTCTCGTCAACATCAATCCGGCATACAAATCCTCCGAGCTGCGCTACGCGTTGAAGCAGTCGAGTGTAAAGCTCCTGCTGCTCGCCCGAGGTTTCCGGGGCGCGGACTACGTGGCGCTGCTCGACGAGGTGCGACATGACTGCCCAGACCTCGAGGAAACCATCGTCATCGACAACGATTGGGGCGAGCTCCTGCGACGCAGCAACGCTGTGGCCGAGTCCGAGGTCACGGATCTCGAACGCGCGCTGCAGTTCGATGAAGCAATCAACATCCAGTACACGTCGGGGACGACGGGATTCCCGAAAGGGGCCACGCTCTCGCACCACAACATTCTCAACAACGGCTTCTTCATCGGCGAGACGTTAGGCTATACCGAGCGCGATCGCGTCTGCATCCCGGTGCCGTTCTACCACTGCTTCGGGATGGTGCTCGGGAACCTCGCGTGCACCACGCACGGCTCCTGTATGGTCATCCCCGGTGAGGCGTTCGACCCACTCACGGCCCTCGAGACGACGGCGGCCGAGCGATGTACGGCGCTCTACGGAGTGCCGACGATGTTCATCGCCGAGCTTTCTCATCCGCGATTCGCGGAGTTCGACCTCAGCGCGCTGCGCACCGGCATCATGGCGGGGTCGCCCTGTCCGGTCGAAGTGATGAAGAAGGTGCAATCGCTGATGCACATGCCGGAGGTGACGATCTGCTACGGGATGACGGAGACCTCTCCCGTATCGACTCAAAGCCTTCTCGATGACCCGCTCGAGAAGCGAGTATCGACGGTCGGCCGCGTGCACCCGCACGTCGAGGTCAAGATCATCGATCCGGAGACGAACAGAATCGTCCCGCATGGCACGCCGGGCGAGCTCTGCACGCGCGGCTACAGCGTGATGCTCGGCTACTGGGACAACGACACGGCGACACGCGAGGCGATCGACGCCGCCGGGTGGATGCACACCGGCGACCTCGCGACGATGGATGCGGAGGGCTACGTCAACATCGTCGGCCGCATCAAGGACATGATCATTCGCGGGGGCGAGAACGTCTACCCGCGCGAAGTCGAGGAGTATCTGCTCACGCACCCCGACGTCGTCGACGCCCAGGTGATCGGCATCCCGAGCGAGCGATACGGCGAAGAGGTGATGGCGTGGGTGCGCGCGCGTCCCGACTCGGGCCTGACCGGAGACGCGCTGACGTCGTTCTGCAAGGGGCGTATCGCGAGCTACAAGATTCCGGCGCATTGGAAGTTCGTCGATTCCTTCCCGATGACCGTGACGGGAAAGATCCAGAAGTTTCGCATGCGCGAGGTCTCGATCGCCGAGCTGCACCTCGAGCGGGCAGCGGCGGTGACCACAGCGTGATATACTCGTCGCGGTTCGAGCACAACGCTTCCGCAACGGAGATCCTATGAAGAGACGAGAGTTCGTCGTACGCTCCGCGGTCGGATCCGTTGCCCTGGGGTCCGGCCATCTTCCGTTTGCATCCGTGAATTCCGAATCCACCGCCCACGCTGCACGCGCGGCGACGCGCAAGATCCTCATCGCCGGCGGCAATTTCGACACCGCGTTCATTCGCTACATGGCGTCGCTCACGGGTAAGCCGCGGCCGAGGATCTGCTATCTGCCGACGGCATCCGCCGACAATCCGTACGGCTCCGTCGGGTTCTATCGGGCCTGCGCGCCACTGCAGGTGGAACCGCACGTACAGGAGAGCTTCATCGCCAGCACGGAGCAGCCCAAGGGCTGGGACGAGGTGTTCCTGTCCATGGACGGCATCGTCTGCTCGGGCGGCAACACCCTCAACCAGCAGGCAATCTGGAAGGCGCAGGGCATCGACGAGGTACTGCGCCAGGCATGGGATCGCGGCATCGTGCTGGGCGGCGCGAGCGCGGGCTCGTTATGCTGGTTCGAGGAGGGCACGACCGACTCTCGCCCCAAGGAGCTGTCGATCGTGAAATGTCTCGGTCTCCTCAAGGGGAGCCATTCGCCGCACTACGATGCCGAGCCCGGTCGTCGCCCGCTCTACCAGAAGCTGATTGGTTCGGGGCAGATGAAGCCGGGCTACGCGTGTGACAACGACGCCGGGATCTACTTCGAGGACAACGAGGTGAAGCGCCTCGTTCATACGCGCGCCGAGGCGAAGGTCTATTACGTGAGCATCGTGGACGGGAAGGTTGTCGAGAAGGTCATGGAGCCGGAACTGATCACCTGATAGCCTCACGGAGTTTCAATCAACGGCGGGACGCTCCGTCGTGAATGGACGCAGTCGCGGCTCATTCGCAGAGGAACCGATCCATGGGTCGAGTCTCGAGTCTCGCCGTTGGCGTTCTGCTCGCAGTTTCGTCGCACGCTCGTGTGCAGCAGTTCACCGAAGTCACGATCAACGGCAACGATTACGCGTACATCAATTCGCCGACGTCGCTCCACGCGGGGCTGACCGCCTTTTCCCTGCTGAACAAGGGCACGGTTCCCCACGAGATGATCCTGCTTCGCCCCAAGCCGGGAGTAAGTCCCGACTCGGTTGCGCGATCGTGGGCCTCCATTACGGCGCGGAGAGAGACGACTGAAATGCCGGAAGGCGTCGTCATGGCTGTGCCTGGAGCCAAGTCCGCGGGACGGCTGCTCGTGAATCTCGAGCGCGGGAAGACCTACATGCTCATCTGCAACTTCCAGGACATGCCGGATAAGCCGCGGCACGTGGCGTTAGGCATGTTCACGAGCTTTCAGGTGAAGTAGGACCCGAGCGTCAGTGGCTGTGCGCCCTTGAAACCTTCGGCCCCAGCACGCGGGTGCCGTGCTCGCGAAGCGGATCCAGCGTGAGCGACTTCGCAATCACCTCGGCCATCTTCGCCCCACCGCGCGACGATGGCTCGATTGGGTTTGCGTAGTCCTCCCGCTCATTGCAGATGAGTCGCAAGTCGATCACGTCGAGTCGATGCTCGAACGCGACGCGCAGGATCGCGTCGTTGAACACACTCAACGCCGTGGACGCGAGCCGCTGGAAATCGGGGTCGGGAAAGTTGCCGTTGTAGATCGTGCACACCGTTGTCGCGAGACGATACTCGAGGACGCCGTCGATCGCGCGCCGGTAGCGCTTCTCGAATCGCTCGGCGGCGGCAGCCAGCCCGCTCAACGCTTCGGCGCTCGAGCGCACGCGCCGGTCCAGAAGGTCCACGTGACCGAGCGCGTCATTCCCGCCGAGACTGACGACGCAATGCGTGGCATCATCGGGCAGCGCGTCGAGCTGCGTGGCGAAATCGTCAGTCGTCGTCCCGTCCACGGCGCCTAACGTCGCATGCCAGCCAGCGGGCAGGAGCTCGCGAAGCTGGGTGACGACATCGGGCCCGCCATCGGTGTACGCACCGTTGTCGAAGATGGAATCGCCGAGCAGGACGACGTGTGGCATGGGACTCCCGTGTTCCAATCCGAATGCCGACATCTATCAGCGGCACTAGCTGTCCGCCAGGCGCCCGGCGTCAGTTCTTTGTCGCGATGTTGGTTTCGAGCCGCGCGAGCGTGGAGAGTGAAACGACCCGGTAGCCGCGAGTGCGCAAGGCCGGAAGCACCCGCTGCAAGGTCTTCGCCGTGCGGTATCCACGCGCCGCGCCGTCGTGCAGCACGATCACCGCGCCAGGTTGAACGTTGGCCAAAATGAATGCCGATGCGAACGTGGAGGAGGGCAATTGGGCGTCGAACGGGTAGATGGAACCTAACGCGCACCGGTACCCGGCCTCGTCGATCGTCGCAAGCATCCTTGACGTATACCAGCCCGAGCCGGGTCGAAGCCATTCCACCGACGCAAACTGGCGGAGCACCGCGCCGGCTTCCGTCACGGCCGTGCCGAACGCTGCGCGCGACAGACGAATACTCGGCTCGTCGCGCGTCAGGTGGTTCCCGATCTCATGGCCCTGGCCGAGGATTTCGTTCACCGTGGCTTCCCGACCGGCGACATACGTGGAGATCAGGAAGAACGTGGCGCGCGCGTCGTGCTCGCGGAGGACGCGGAGGATCTCTGCCGTCGCTGTCGCCGGACCGTCATCGACCGTGAGCGCGACGACGCGCGCGTCCGTGTGGACGTTATAGAGACAGCCGGGCGATCGCTTCGCGATCGTCGCCACCAGCCAGCGCGGGGCCGTCCAGATAACGAGCGCGGCGGCCAGGATGATCCCGACCGCCGCGCCACCACAGATCAGCACCCGGCTTCGCGGTGTCCCGACACGCGACATTCAACTCCCGGTCGGCACGATCGCCGCCGTCTCGATCATGAGGATCACCGAACGCTCGGGCGCTCTCGTTCGGTGGACGACGCCCTTCGGCACGACGAACCCCTGCCGTGGCGTGAGCTCGACGACGCGACCCGGCGTGACGCCATCCGCCGCCGGCTCGAGGTCGATCAGAAAGCGACCCTCGACCACATAGAAGAACTCGTCGTCGTGGTCGTGCCGGTGCCAGTGGTACTCCCCCTGCATGACGCCGAGCCTAACGACGGAATCGTTGACGCGGGCGAGGGTCTGGTTGTACCACTGGTCCCGGACCGCGGACACGAGCGGGTCGAGCTCGATCTTGTCCAGCGCACCGAACAGCACGTTCAGGTGCGTGGCATACGGATACTCGGACGATTCCGTTCCGTCAGTGTGTGCCATGCGGCTGCCTGGCGTGAAGGACAGCGACCCTAGGCGATCGACTTCGCGATCGCCTGCTCTTCCTCCGTCATGTCCGCGGGAATGTCGGCGAAGAGCCCCGTGCTGAGATACCGCTCGCCGGTGTCCGGCAACATCGCCAGTACCGTCGACCCGTTAGGCGCGTCGGCACACACTTTCATCGCCGCGCCGAACGTTCCGCCCGCGGAGACGCCGACGAAGATCCCTTCCTGCGCCGCGAGCTTCTTGCTCCACTGGACCGCCTCGGGCGCCGGGATAGTGATGATGCGGTCGACGTACTTCGCGGCGATCGCGTCGCCGGTGAGCTTCGGGATGAAGTCGGGGCTCCAGCCCTGGATCGGGTGGGGGTTCCATGCTGGATGACCCGCCGCGGGTGACCCATCAGCGTTCCGCTGCTGCTCCGTCCCGCTCGTGAGCATCGGCGCCTCGGCCGGCTCGGCCACGATGATCTTCGTTTCCGGCCGTTCCTTCTCGAGCACGCGAGCCACGCCTTTCAGCGTCCCGCCGGTGCCGAAGCCACTGACCCAGAAGTCGAGCCGCTCGCCGGCGAAGTCGTTGATGATCTCTCGCGCGGTGGTTCGCGAGTGAAAATCGGCATTGGCCTCGTTCTCGAACTGCCGCGTGAGGAACCACCCGTTCTGCTTCGCCAGCGCCACCGCCTTTTTCACCATTCCGGTGCCACGCTCCGCCGCGGGGGTGAGAATGACCTTGGCGCCGAGAAACCGCATCAGCTTCCGGCGCTCGACGCTGAAGGAGTCGGCCATGGTGACGACGAGCGGATAGCCCTTGGCCGCGCAGACCATGGCGAGCCCGATGCCGGTGTTGCCGCTCGTCGCTTCGACGACAGTCTGGCCGGGCTTGAGCTCGCCCCTCTTCTCCGCGTCCTCGATCACACCGAGGGCGAGCCGATCCTTGACCGAGCCGAGGGGGTTGAACGCCTCGACCTTGACGTAGAGGTTGACGTTAGGCGGCGCGAGCCTGTTGATCCGGACGGCCGGCGTGTTGCCGACCGTCCCGAGAATGCTGTCGAAGCGCACGTGGGCCTCCGGAGGTTGCCGTAGTGTCGTGTAAACTCAAAAGAAATCGACAACGACTCCAAAGTAAACGCGATCCGGGCCGGGAACGCGTCATCGACCGCGGCTGCTTGACGGGTCCGAGCCGCCCCGGTATCGTCGACGGCAACGGTGTGGTCGTCCCGAGCACATGCTTCAGGCGAGGGCTCGTGAACGAGCTAGACCTGCGTCTCATCGACCGGCGTCCGGAAACGCTCGAACGCGACTGGGTCGTCGCGAGCGCGGGGCTGCGGCACGGGCTCGGCACGTCGTGACGCCCGAGCGCTGGGCGGAGGTCAAGGCGATCATCGCCGGGGCCCTGGAGATGCCGTTCGCCGACCGCGCCCGATACGTCGAGCGGGCGTGCGGGGCGGACGACGCGCTCCGAACGGAGGTCGACTCGGTGCTCGCCGCAGCCGATGGCAGCGACAGCGTTCCCGGGGCGCGCGCGGCCGTCGCGGACGCCCGCGTTATGTTCGTCACGGAAGCCGATACCGCGCTCGGCGAGGCACTCGAGCACGCGCTCGGCGCACGGTACGAGATCCTGCGGCCGTTAGGCCGCGGTGGGATGGGCGCGGTCTATCTCGCGCGCGAGCGCTCGCTCGAGCGGCTCGTCGCCGTGAAAGTCCTGCGCCCAGACCTCGCCGACGCGCCCGAGAGCCAGGAGCGGTTCCGTCGAGAGGCGCGCATCGCCGCCCAGCTCTCGCATCCCGGCATCCTGCCGCTGCACACGTTCAGCGAGATCGACGGGATCTGGTATTTCGTGATGGGCTACGTGCGCGGCCAGTCACTGGACGAGCGCCTGCGCCTCGAGGGTGCGCTGCCGCCCGCCGAGGTGCGCCGCATCCTCATCGAGCTCGCCGATGCGCTGGAATGGGCGCACCGGCACGGCGTGATTCATCGCGACATCAAGCCCGCGAACATCCTGCTGGACGATGAATCCGGCCGAACCATTCTCGCGGACTTCGGCATCTCCAAGCTCAAGGGAGCGGCGGACGGCCTAACGTTGACGGGCATGGTGTGTGGCTCGCCACTCTACATGTCGCCGGAACAGGGCATCGGCTCAGCGGACTTGGATGAACGGAGCGACATCTACTCGCTCGGTGCGGTTGGCTATACGATGCTGGCGGGGCGAGAGCCGTTCATGGGCGTGGCATCCGACGAGCTTCCCTACCGACGCCTGTCGCACGACCCACCGGCGCTTCCCACCGTCGCTCCGTCGGTACCGGCGGATCTCGCGTCAGCTGTGATGCGCTGCCTCGCGCGCGACCGCACCGCGCGGTGGCCGAGCGCGTGGGAGCTGCGCGAGGCGCTCGGGCGAGCGAGTGCGCCACTAGCGGCATCCCTTCCCGAGCCGGTACGCGACCTTCCGAGCTTTGCGCCCTATGCCGTGTTCTGGGCGTTCGCGTGGACGATCCTGGCGTTCATCACCCCTCGGACGGCCGGCGACCGGACGCTGCTCATGCTCGTTGCGATCCTGGTCCCGGTGGGGCTCGTGCTGCATGTCTGGAACATTGGACGACACGGACTGCGTCCGCTCGAGCTGGCACGTATCGCGTCGTGGCCTCCGGAGTGGTGGGGGTTGTGGTGGCCGCTCTCGCTCCGCCGCCCGACGGACCTCTGGACGCGCTTACCGTGGCAGGCCAGGCTCGTTAGGGTCGTGCTCAGTTTGTTTCTCACGACGCTGCCGGTGCTGGTGCTCATGCGGGAATGGTTGGTCATGAGCGGTGATCCGGAGTGGCGCGAGATCAGGCGCGTCTCGTCAATCGTTGGTGAGACCCTGCTCGTGGTGGGGACGACCGTGATCGTGACCGTCGCGTTCTGGTGGACGCGTCGCCACGCCCTGACGCTCGCGGACGGGGCGCGCCTCCTGTTCGGAGCGACGACGCCCTCGCCGGCCTGGAACACTCCGACCATCGCACGATTGCTTCGCGCGCCCGAGGGCACGGTCAGGCCGCCTGACCGCGACTCCCCGGCCGATCACCTCCGGGCGATCAGCGACCTCGTGACGCTTCTTCCATCGTGGGCTGCAGTTTTGGGCGCCGAGTCAGCACGCATCGCGCAACGACTGGTGACTGCGATCGAGCGATGCGACGGCGAGATCTCGCTGCTTGCCCGCGACGCCGGCCCGGCCGAGCTCGATCGGTTGGAGTCACAGCTCGATGCACTCCAGGTCGCGTCCCACGACGCGAGCACAGACCGGCGCGACCTCCGTGATCTCATGCAGCACCAGCTCGAGGTCATGCGCCGGATGAACGCGCGGAGTGAAGCCCTGTCGTACCAACGCGGGCGCCTGTTACACCTGATGCGCGGCCTCTGGACTCAGCTCTACCACGTGCGCAACGCGTCGGACGGGCCAGCCGGGGCAACGCGCGACACTGAGGGGTTGCGCGCGGTGTGCGACGAGATCGTAGATGCGATCGAAGCACCTGCAGCGCAACCGTTAGGCTGAACGCATCGAGGGCGCTACTCCCAGCGGAAGAGCTTCGCCGACAACGCCGTACACACTGCGAACACAATCACGAGCGCCACGACATCCCCCGTGTGCGCCGACCACGGCTCGCCTATCCAGATTCCCTGCAGCAACGACACCGCATAACTCAGCGGCAAGTGACTCATCCACGGCGGAATCACCTCGCGCGGGATGAACAGGCCGGACAGCACGAACATCGGATAGAGCACGATCGCGCCCACCGGTTGCGCGAATCGCGCTGTGGGGACGACGCTCGCGATCAGGAAGCCGATGGAGAGGATACTCCACGTCGTGATGATGAGCGCGATGGCAAAGCTCACGACGGGCACGTGCATGCCGGCGGGAAAGTAGCGTCGTCCGACGAGCAGCATGAGCGCGAGCGTGACCGCCGTGAGCAGCAGCTTCACGAGCACGTGGGCGGTGAGGATCGTCCACGGGCGAAGCGGCGTGGCGCGCAGGCGCTTGAGGATACCACCCTCGCGGTAGATCGAGACAATCGCGATGAGCGAGAGCACGGTGTTGATCGCGATGAGGATCGCGACGATGACCGGCACGTTGACGTGGAAGAAGCTGCTGGATGCCACGCGCCCTTGCGGCGAGAGGGTGCGTCCGAGTCGGGCGAAGAGGACGTAAAGGATGACCGGCATCACGATCGAGCCGATGGCGCCGAGCGGCTCGCGCATGAAGACCTTGATTTCGATCCAGGTGAGTCTCAGGAGGCCACGGAGCATCGTTGCTCAGGATTCAATGAAGAACGGCTGAGACGGCAGACAGCAGACAACTGAAGACGGTAGACGGCAGCGGGCAGATGGCAGAAGGGAGAGAACCGTGTTCCTCTGCCGTCTGCAACCTGCCGTCTGCTGTCTACGGTCTTCAGTTGTCTGCCGTCCGCCGTCTTCCATTTCGTCGCCAGCGATGCTTCCCGTGAGCTCCACGGTCTTAGTCTCGAATGGAATGCCCCGTGAGCCTTAGAAATACATCCTCCAGCGTCGGTAACACCGTCCGAAAATCCGTCACCCTGATCCGCTCCTCCGACAGGCACCGGATCACCTCCATCACCAGGTCCTCGCCCGTCCCTTGAATCGTTAGGCGGCCATTCGTCGCCGCGACCGACGTCACGCCGGGCACGTCGCGGAAGCGCTCGCCCGCGGCGCCGTCTTCGGTCTTCAGCACGACCGAGCGCTCCGGACAGTGACGGCGGACCAGACCCTCCGGCGAATCCATGTCGATGATTCGCCCCTGATCGATGATCGCGACGCGGTCGCAGAGGCGCTCCGCCTCCTCCATGAGGTGCGTCGTCAGGAAGACCGTCTTCCCGCGCCGCCGGATGTCGCGCACCAGATCCCAGATCGTTCGCCGCGCCTGCGGGTCCAGCCCCGTCGTCAGCTCGTCGAGAAACACCACCTCCGGATCGTTGACGAGCGCCAGCGCGATGAAGAGCCGCTGCTTCTGTCCGCCCGAGAGCGTCATGAACCACGCGTCGCGCTTGTCCGCCAGCCCGAGCTGCTCGAGCAGCCGGTCGCCCTCGGATGCCTTCCGCCGATATAGCGCGGCCCACAGGTGCATCGCCTCCCAGACCTTGATGCGTTTCTGGAGCTGCGCCTGCTGCAGCTGCGCGCCGATGCGGTCCTGCAGCGCGTACACGTCGCGGAACGGGTCGAGCCCGAGGACGGAGATGCGTCCCCGGTCGGGAGTGCGTAACCCCTGAACGCACTCCATGGTCGTCGTCTTCCCCGCCCCGTTAGGCCCGATCAATCCGAAGATCTCGCCATCGTAGACCTCGAACGACACATCGTCCACGGCGACGGTGGACTTGTAGGTCTTTCGGCAGCCGGAGACTTGAATGACAGGGCGGGTAGTTGTCACGAAAGCGGGCGACTGGTGACTGGCGACTGGACGTGAACGGCGAACCGGGAACAGTAACTCCGCTCGGAGCCTCGGTTCCCAGTTCCCTGTTCCCTGTTCCCTGTTTCCCGGGCGCGCGCGAAGCGCGGCGCCGATTCCCTATTCCCGATTCCCGATTCCCGACAACGCCTCCACCACCTCCGCCGCGCTCGCATACCTCGCCGCTGGTTCCTTCGCGAGCAGGCGGTCCAGCACCACGCCGACTTCCGGTGGCAAGCCGTCACGAATCTGCGTGATGGGAACCGGTGTCTCGGTCAGCGTTCGCATCAACACGGCATGCGGCTGCTTCCCCGTAAACGGCGGCTCGCCGCCCAGCATCTCGTAGAGGACCGCGCCAAGACTGTAGAGATCCGACCGCGCGGTGATTTCCACGCCGCCACTCGCGTGCTCGGGACTCATGTAGCCGGGTTTGCCCAGCGTGAGCCCCGTCCCCGTCATCGTCTCGTCCATCGACCGCGAGATGGCTCGGGCGACCCCGAGGTCCATGAGGACCGCGCGTGGACCGTCGATGAAGATGTTCGTGGGCTTCACATCCTTGTGCAGGATGTCGTTCGCGTGCGCCGCTCCCAGCGACTCCGCGACCTGACGGGCGATCGCGATCGCCTCCGACACCGGAAGTGTTCGATCGCGGTTCAACCGCGTTCGGAGCGATTCGCCTGCGAGGAACGGCGTGACCAGGAAGATCCGCCCCGCGGCTTCCTCGACGGCGATCAGTGGGACGATCCCGGGATGCCGGACCTCGGCGGCGTGCAGCATCTGCTTCTTGAAGCGCGGGAAGTCGAGCGCCGACGCGAGCGAGGGGTCGAGGGATTTCACCACAACCGGCGCGTCGCGGACGGCATCGTGCGCGCGGTACACGGTGGTCTGGGTGCCACGGCCGATCTCGCCCTGGAGGATCCAACGGTCGGCGACGGCCGTTTCGAATGCGGCGGTGAACTGCGATTTGGACATAGACATCCACATGCTACTGGGAAGTTGATCTTAGAGTTACGGTCGGAGCGCGGCAAGCGACTGCCGGCGACGGGCGGCGGGGGACGGGCGACGGAGAACCGCGAACTATGCAGTAACGCCGTCGTCCGTCCCCCGTCGCCCGTCGCCCGTCGCCGCCTGTCCTTGCGGATCGCCCACCTCGATCGTCCTTAGGATCGAAGCCACCACCCGTACCACCTGTACCGAGGACGCCCTCCCATGAGCGACCGTTGGGAGCGACTCACCGATCTCTATCATGCCGCGGTCGCGCTACCCGCGGACGAGCGCGCCGTGCTCCTGGCCGAGGAGTGCTGCGACGACCCCGTCCTGCAGGCCGACGTCGCGCGGATGATCGCCGCACACGATCGAGCGAGCAGGGGGCGTACTCCTCCCGAGCCGACATCCTCCGACGCGCCCGACCGATTCGGGCCCTTCCGGATCCTCAAGGAGATCGGCCACGGACCGACCAGCACCGTCTACCTCGCCGCGCGCGACGACGGACGGTTCAAGCAGCGCGTGGCCGTCAAGGTGATCGAGGGGGAGATGGATCCCGTCTTCGCCCTCGAACGTCTTCGCTCCGCCCATCAAGCGCTGAGCTCCAGCGACAACGCGAACGTCGCCTGGTTGATCGATAGCGGGACCACCGAGGACGGGCGACCCTACGCGGTCATGGAGTACGTCCAGGGCGAATCCATCGACGCGTATGCCAACGCACGGCGTCTGTCGATCGCCGAGCGCCTCGAGCTCTTCCTGAAGGTGTGCAAGGGCGTGTCGCACGCGCATCGGCGTCACGTGCACCACGGCGACCTCAAGCCAACGAACATTCTCGTCACGTCGGCCGGCGTGCCGAAGCTCCTCGATTTCGGCATCGTTGCGCCGCCGGACATGCCGCACACCGATATTTCCGCGTTAGGTGGCGTGCTCGAGATACTCCTGGGCGGAGGTTCATCCAACGGCGAGCGCCGCCCGCTCCGCGCCGGCCTCGAGACCATCGCGCTCCGGGCACTCGCGACGAGCGGCGACCGCCGGTACGACTCGGTCGAAGAGCTCGCCGAGGACGTTCGACGCCACCTGGAAAGCCTAACGAGCCGCCCGCGTCCGGAAAGCGCCCGACCCGCGTCGCCCACGGCCGGCGCGCGCCGCCGGTCAGGTGCCATCATCGCCTGGACGTTGGTGGCGGGGGTGGTTGTCGCGTTAGGCCTGAAGGTCGTGCCGCGCATGACCGCACGCCGCACGGTGGCCACCGCGGCGGCCCCGGTCGACTCACCCGCGACCAGCGGGCGGGTGCTCGTCGCCGACCTCGCCGACAACATTGGCGATCCCGGGCTCGTTGCCGCGCTCAGCGACGCGTTCCGCGCCGGGCTCGCCGAATCGCCGTCCATCCAGATCGTCTCCGCCCGACGGTCGGGCGCGAAGTCGTCGGTGACCGGCAGTATCGACGCCGCAGCCGCGGGATTCACCATCAACGTGCACCTGACGCGCGGCCAGACCGGCCCGGAGACCATCACCGAGACTGCCGCCGATGCCGGCGACGTCGTGCACGCCCTGGGACGCGTGGCAGCGCGTCTTCGCCAGGAGCTGGGTGAGTCCGCGTCGAGCATTGCCGGCACGCCAAGCCTCGAAGAGGTGACGACGCCATCGCTCGACGCGCTGCGCTCGTACGCGAACGGTGTCCGCGCCGTCCGCAACGGTGACCGCGCGGGCGGAATCCGGATGCTCAAGGCGGCCGTCGCCGCCGACACGGGATTCGGCGCGGCGCATCGGCTCATGGCGGTCACCTACGACGATCTCGGCGACCGGGCGCGCGCCACGGACGCGCTCGACCACGCGCTCGCGAACCAGACACGCGTCCCGTTCTACGATCGCAACCACATGATCGGGAGTCACGCCGGGGTCGTCCTGGCGAACTACGCGAGCGCGGTGGACGCCTACAACCGGATCCTCCAGCGGTACCCTAACGATGTTCGCGCGCTGAGCAATCTCGGCGCGGTCCACGCTGCCCGTCGGGAGTACGCCGTGCAGGAAAGTCTGCTCGTGCGAGCCATTGCGGTCGACTCCGGCGTGTCGTCGCTCTATACCGCGCTGGCGTACGCGAACCTGAACCAGGGTGACTACGACGCGGCACGCCGGGTGCTCGACAAGGCGGACCGCCGGTTCCCGGGACTGCGCGGGAGCCGTGTCGCGACGATGTCGCTCGCGGCGTCGAAGCAGGACTGGGCCGCGGCGGAGCGCGAGGCGCGAGCGAGAGTGACGCAGGCCTCGGATGACTCGAGCGACGCGCTCGATGGGGCGGAAGCGCTTGCCAGCATCGTCATGGCACAGGGCCGGCTGGCCGAGGCGGAACAGAGCCTGCGCCGCATCGCGTTAGGCGGGCGTGGCGCTTCTCCCAGCCGGTCACTCGCCGCGGCACTCCGGATCGCGTACCTCCAGCTACGGTATCGGCATTCCCCGGCGGTCGCGATCGCCACGATGAACATCGCGCTCGCCCGTCACCCGCTCGCGAAGATGGACGAGAGTGAGCGCCAGTACGACGAGATCGCTCGGCTCTACGCAGACGCGGGTCAGCCCGACCATGCGCTCGAGATCATCACGGAGGCGACACGAACGCGGGCGGATCGCCAGCGTGGCACGGACGACAACCGGCGCTGGACGGCCGGCGCGATTGCCATGGCCGCGCGCCGCCCGTGGGAAGGCGAGATCGAGATCCACGGTGCGGCGGAGTCGCTCCCCTGCCCGATCTGTGCTCTGCCGGACCTCGCCCGTGCATACGAGGTGGCCGGGAAGCCCGACTCGGCGATCGCGACATACGAGCGCTACGTCCACACGCCGTGGCAGCGCCGTTACGACACGGACGCGATCGAGCTCGGGTTCGCGCTGAAGCGGCTCGGTGAGTTGTATCAGTCGCAGAACGACCGCGCGAAAGCGGCGGCGCAGTACACGGCGCTGTTGCAGCTCTGGAAGGGCGCGGATGCAGAGCTCGATCCGCTGCTTGCCGACGTGCGACGGCGACTGGAGCAGACGGGGCAGGTGGCCTCGAGCAGGGACTAGGCGGCAGGCGGCAGGCGACTGGCGACGAATGACTCGGCGCCAATGGCCTCCCGGCCGAGTCCCGATGTCCCGATGTCCCTGTTGTTCAGTCCCCAGTCCCCAGTCCCCCTAGTCCCTGTTGTTCGGCGAGTTCGCGCTCCGCGATCGCCAACTCCAGCTCACCAGCGAACTCCACGCCGAGCGCCCGGTCGCTCCGACGTAGTCGCAGCTGGAGCTCGGCGGGATGATCGAGGCTGAGCCCAGCCGCGCCGGCCACTTCCTCGAACGCGCGGAGATCGGCGGCCGTCAACACGAGGCACGGCCCTGGTGGCCATCGCCAGTTCCATTTCACGACGGCGCCGGCGATCGCAGTCAGGGGGATCACCACCTCCCGCACCGGCTCGACCTGCTTGTCGGATCGAATCGTCATCCCGACGTGGTCGATCGCCCGGGCGACGCGCCACTGCACGTACAGCTTGTCACCGTCCAGACGCAGTAGTCCGTGAACGGTCTCGCGTGTCGTCGTGATCGCGACCCCGACGACGTCATGCCGGCGTTGCAGCAGGAAGGGAACGGCAGCCGAGTGAGGCATACTCAGTCGACGAGACCGAGCCGCTCCATCCGGGATCGCAGCGTGTTCGGATGAAGCCCGAGAATCTTCGCCGCCCCATTCGGACCGGAGATCACGCCCTCCGTCGCCTCGAGCACGCGACGGATGTGCCGCCGGTCGACGTCGTCGAGCGTGCCTAACGTTTCGTCCGCGATTGGCGCGAGCGTCTCCTTGCTCATCGGCCCGAGCGCGTCACGCACCTCCACCACCGGACCGCGCGACAGGACGCACGCGCGCTCGATCACGTTCTGCAGCTCCCGAATGTTGCCCGGCCACGAGTAGGCCTGAAGACGGTCCATGCTCTCCGGCGTGACTCCCTTGAGCGACTTGGCGAGTCGCCGCTGGAAGTGCGCCAGGAAATGCCTGACGAGCAGCGGGATGTCGGAGCGGCGCTCGCGCAGCGGCGGAACTCGGATCGGAAACACGTTGAGGCGATAGAACAGGTCGGCGCGGAAGCGCCCCGCGTTCACTTCCTCCTGCAGGTCCCGATTCGTCGCCGCGATCAGCCGTACGTCGACCGTGAGGGGCCGCGATCCACCCACCCGCTCGAACTCTCGCTCCTGCAGCGCACGCAGGAGCTTCACCTGCGTCTCGGCCGTCAGCTCGCCCACTTCATCCATGAACAGCGTGCCTTTGTCGGCGAGCTCGAATCGACCAATGCGTCGCTGGAGAGCGCCCGTGAACGCACCCTTCTCGTGCCCGAACAGCTCGGATTCGACCAGCCCGGGCGAGATCGCCCCGCAGTTCACCTTGATCATCGCGCGCGGCTTGCGCGGGCTGAGATCGTGAACCGCGCGCGCGATCAGCTCCTTCCCCGTCCCCGTCTCGCCGCTGAGCAGCACCGTCGACTCGGCCTCCGCGACCTGCCGCACCTGTCGCAGCACGGCCTTGAGCGCCGCGCTCTCGCCGATGATGTCCTCGAACCCTCCCTCGACGGAGATCTCCTCCTGGAGGTACGCGTTCTCCACTGCGAGTCGCTCGTGATCCTGCCTCATGTCCTCGAAGAGGCGCGAGCCCTTGACCGCGATCGCCGCCTGGTCCGCGAACAGCTGCATCGCCTCGAACTCGTCGGACTCGATGCGCTGGCCGGAGATCGTGTAGAAGACGCCGATCAGCTCGTCCCGACAGAGCATCGGATAGATGGCCAGCGCTTCGAACTCGTATCGCCGGGCGATCTCGCGCCACTCGGGAACCGTGACACGTGGATGGTCGCGCACGCCGTTCAGCAGCAGCGGTTCCTTCGACGTGGCGACTTCGCCGAAGAGCGGCGAGCTCATTGGAAATACGTGATACCGGCGCTCCACATCGTCGACCATGAGACCGGCGGCCGCGACCAGGTGCAGCGCCGGAGGGTCGCCGAATGACATGCCGGCTGGCCCGTGCTCCCTGCACCACGGGCACTCACTCGCCGACGCGTAGAGGTAGCAGCGCGCCTGGATCACCGCGTTCGGTCCTTCGGTGAGGCCGCGGAGTATCGCCTCGAGCGTGCCGCGCAGGTCGCGAGTCGCGGCCATGTGCCGCGTGGCGCGCCTGAGAATCGCGAGGTGGCGGGTGGGTCCGTCGGGGAGCGGCTGCTCGCCGCGAAGCTGCTGCGACTGCTCGTCGACGGTGGCCATTCCGCAATATTGCCGGCCCCATCGTGGGCACAAGAGCAGTCCCTGCGGGCAGGGTCACGACCCATCGTGAAGTTCCGACCCCTCGTTTGTCACGAAATACCGTGAGCATTCGACCCTCACTGATGCTCGCGACCGAATCCGACTCGACGGCGCAAGTCGCACTGGCCGAGTGAGTTGGCGCGCCGCAGTGCGCGAGCTCGTGACTGGCCTCCCCGTTGCCCTTCCGCATGGCGCACGACCGCGAGGTGCCCGGTGAAGGCAAGGCCCCGCGCGAACAAGCTCACGGAGATTCACAATGCATCCGCGTTCAAATAGTCCATGGGGTTTACCCCTCGCGGCGTTCGCGCCGCTCGCCCTGTTCCTGCTCGCGGGCTGCTTCAGCGACGCCGCGGCAACGGAACGTCACACTGACTCGGAGCCACGCGTCGCCATCGTCGTTCGCGCCGCGACGCCGGTCATGCGCCGCATGATGGTCGCTGCTAGCGGCACCGTCGAACCGCGCGCGACCAGCGACGTCGCGTTCGAGGTGCCCGGAAAGCTCGTCACCGTCGCCGTCGACGAAGGCGATCGGTTGACCGCCGGCCAGCTTCTCGCGGCGGTCGATCGCACCAACTACGCGCTCGCCCTCGAGCAGGCGCAGCTGACCGCGCAGCGCGCGTCCGACGAGGCCCGCCGCGCTCGCATCCTCGCCGCCTCGGGCGCTGTCGCGCCTAACGACCTGGAAAAGGCCGTGAACGCCGAGGCACAGGCAAATGTCGCGCTGGCAATGGCTGAGAAGCGACTCCACGACACGCGCCTGGTGTCACCGCTATCCGGCATCGTGGCCCGACGCACCGCTAACCGAGGCGAGACCGTTCCAGCGGGCGCCGCCCTGTTCACGATCGTGGACATCGACACCGTCCGGGCGCGCGTCGCCGTGCCGGAATCCGACGTTGGCGTCATCGCCACCGGCGCGGTCGCCACGCTCACCGTCCCTTCGCTCGGCGACACCACCTTTGCCGGTCACGTCCGCCTGGTCGGCGTCGCAGCCGACAAGATCACGCGGACGTTCGCGGTGGAAATCTCGGTCCCGAATACCGACCATCGGCTCAAGGCCGGCATGGTGGTCGAAACGTCGATCGAGACGCCTAACAAGGCGACGCGGCTCACCGTACCCGTGTCGGCGATCGTCCACGACGCCGAGGGCGCCACGCAACTGTTCATCTATGAGAGCAACGAGCAGCGCGTCCACACGCGCCGCGTAACGCCGGGCGTGATCGCCGGGAGCGAAGTGGAGATCACGAGCGGGCTAGCGGAAGGCGAGCTGGTCGTGATCGGCGGGCAGCAGCAGCTTCGCGAAGGCATGCCGGCGCGGCTGACATCGACCTCGCACGTGCAGGGCGCGGCCCTCGGGAGTGGGCGATGACGTCCATCATTCGCGCGGCGATACGGAACCGCCAGGTCGTCTACGTGCTCACGGCCGCCGCGGTGATCGTCGGCCTGCACGCCCTCGTTGCCATGCCGCGTCGCGAGGACCCGAAGATCACGATCCGCCAGGGTCTCGTGCTCGCCATGTACCCCGGCGCTACGGCCGAGCAGGTCGAGGCCCAGGTCACTCGAAAGGTCGAGCCGCTGCTGTTCGGTTATGCCGAGGTGAAGAAGCAAAAGACCTATACGACATCGCGGTCGGGCGGGCTCGTGGCGAACGTCGAGCTCGAGGATTGGGTCACTGATCCCGATCGCTTTTGGGCGATGCTGCGACACGACCTCAACGAGATGCGCGCCCGTGAGCTGCCGCCCGAGCTGGTGGGCCCCATCGTCGACTCGAACTTCGGCGATGTCGTGGCCGTGCTGCTCACGGTCCACGGGCAGCGGTACGGCTCGCGGGAGCTCACGGAGTATCTCGACCGTATCGACGATGCGCTCCGCACCATTCCCACGGTCTCGAAGATCCGGCGCTACGGTGAGCAGCCCGAGGAGATCGCCGTCACGGTTCGTCCGGCACGCCTGGCCGAGCTCGGCCTAACGATGCAGCAGATTGCCGCCGCGCTCGGTCAGCGCAACGAAGTCCGGGACGGCGGCTCGGTCGCGGCAGGCACGAGCGACGCGGCGATTCGGCCGCAGGGCTTACTGCGAAACGAAGCCGAACTGCGGGAGCTGATCGTCGGCGCCACGCCGGCCGGGCAGGTGATTCACCTGTCGGACGTCGCGACGGTCGGCCGGCGGTACGCCGACCCTGATTACGTCGTCCGAGTGGATGGCGCGGGTGCGGTGCTCATGTCGGTCGAGATGCAGGCCGGCAACAACATCGTCGATTTCGGCAAGGCCATTCACGCGAAGATCGCCGCCGTGCGGAAGTCGTTGCCGAACGACCTCGCGGTCGACCTCGTCGCGGATCAACCGGCGATGGTGCAGCATCGCGTCTTCGACTTCGGCCGGGAGTTCGGCATCGCGGTCATTGCGGTCATTCTCGTGACGGTTGTCCTGCTGCCGCTGCGCGTCGCGGCGATGGCGGCGGTGGCCATCCCGATCACCGTGGCGGTCACCATCGCGGTGCTCGACGTGCTCGGGATCGAGCTCCACCAGATCTCGTTTGCGGGTCTCGTGGTCGCCCTGGGCATGGTCGTGGATGACGCGATCGTCGTCGCCGACAACTACATCGAGAAACTGGATCACGGCTTCTCCCCGTTCGAGGCAGCGTGGCGCGGCGCCGGCGAGCTGGCGACGCCAGTGTTAGGTGCAACGCTCACCATCGTCGCGTCGTTCCTGCCGCTCGCGATCCTGATGCCGGGATACGTTGGGGAATTCATCCGCACGATGCCGGTGACCGTCTCGGTTGCACTGCTCTCGTCGTACGTCATTGCAATGTTCCTGACGCCATTGCTGTCGATGGCAATGATCACGAAGGGGCTCAAGCACGGCGTGAGCACGAAACCGCGTCGGACACCACTCGACGTCATGCAGGAGGGGTACGAGTGGCTGATGCAGCGAGCGATGCCGCGCAAGCGCCTCACGCTCTCGATCGCCGGCGGCGCGTTTGCCGCAGGGCTGGTCATGATGCGCATCGCGCCGCAGCGATTCTTCCCAACGGCGGAGCGCGATCAGTTCGTCGTGGATGTCTGGATGCCGGAAGGCACGCGGATCGAGGCGACGGACTCCGTGGTCACTCGAATCGCCGACGTCGTTCGGCGCGCGTCAGACGTCCGCACGGTTGCGACGTTCACCGGCGCCGGCTCGCCGCGCTTCTACTACAACGTCAACCCGGAGGCGCCAGCCGCTAACTACGGGCAGCTGCTCGTGAACACGACGTCCGTCGAGGCGACGACGGCGCTCGTCGCGACGCTGCGCGAGCCGCTGGCGGCAGTCGCTCCCGAGGCCCGTGTGTACGTGAAGGAGCTGCAGCAAGGCCCACCGCTTCAGGCTCCGATCGAGGTGCGCATCACCGGAGCCGACCTGCGGGTGCTTCGTACGCTGGCCGATTCGGTCACGCATCTGGTCGCGTCCACACCGGGAAGCGAGTACGTGAGCACGGACTGGAACGAGGATGCCTACGGACTCGCGCTCACGCTGCGTCGTGAAGTCGCCTCACGCCTGGGGATCACCGAGGCGACGATCGCCGGCCAGCTCGCAGCGGGGTTCGACGGCGCGCCAGTCTCGACGTTCTGGGAGGGCAGTCGCCGGATCGCCGTGCGTCTTCGCTACGAGGAACAACAGCGTCGTTCTCTGGCTGATGTTGCCAACGCGTACGTCACGTCGCCCGTCACCGGCGCACGCGTCCCGGTGAGGCAGGTGGCCGACGTTCGAGCGGACTGGCAGGCAAGTCGCATCGTCAGGCGGAACGGAGTCCGGACGCTCACGGTTCGATCGTACGCCAAGGACGGCGTGCTCGCGTCGAGCGTTCTCGCCGCGGTGAAACCGTCGGTCGCCCGGCTCGCGCTGCCCGACGGGTACGCGATCAGCTACGGTGGCGAGCTCGAAAACCAGGCCGAGGTGGAAGCGCCGATGGCCGTTGCGTTAGGCGTGAGCCTCATTGGCATCTTCGGCATCCTCTTCTTTCAGTTCCGGACGATCAGGTACCCGCTGATCGTGATGGTCTCGATCCCGCTCGCGCTGTTTGGATCGGCGTTAGGTCTCATCATCACACGCAACCCGTTCGGCTTCACGGCCAACCTCGGCCTGACCGCCCTGACCGGCGTCGTTGTCCGCAACGCGATCATCCTGGTGGAATACATCATCGAACGCCGCCAGCATGGCGTGGAGCTCGAGACTGCGGCTTTGGAGGCAGGGCGAAGACGGCTGCGTCCCATCTTCCTCACCACCATGGCCGCGGCCGCGGGTGTCATTCCCATGATCCTGTCGGGATCAACCCTCTGGTCGCCGCTCGCGAGCGTGCTCGCCGTCGGACTCGTCTGCTCCATGGTGTTTACGCTGGTGGTAGTGCCCGTGCTCTTCGTGATGGTTGAACGAAGAGCAGAACGTGGCGCCCAGCCATCCGTCGTGACGCCGGTGACGAAGCCACATCTCACGCGCTCGCCAGCGACGCTCGAGCCAGCTGCGATGGGCGCGGCGACCGCACTGGTCGTCGGAGCGCTGCTCGCGCTCGCGGTCCCTGGACCCATGAACGCACAATCACCAGCCATGCAGGCGCGGAACAGCGTTGTTCTGACGCTCGACGAGGCCATCACGATGGCGACCTCCACCAGTCGTCTGTCACGCATGGCCGGCGAAACGGTGAGCGAGAAGGCGGCGGCCGCCCGCGGCGCTCGGGCCGAGCTGTTCCCGCGTGTGAGTTTCGACGCGATTACCGTGACGAGCAATGCGAACACGTCGTTCGAGGTTCCGCGCGGATCACTGGGCACCGATGGCCTGGGCACTCCGATACCTAACGTCGCGCGGCGGGTCGATCAGGATGGCGCCTCCCTGGTGTTCGCTGGGCTCATGGTCAGTCAGCCACTCACGCCGCTATTCAGGATCGCGGAGGGCAGCCGCGTCGCGCGTGCCGCACTCGGCGAAAGCGAAGCCGAGCGTGCCACGACCGAGCTGGATCTAGCGCTCGCGGCCGAGAAACTATACGTCGGCGTGTTGATGGCCGAGCGTCGACGTGACGCCGCACACGCAATGGTGGTCGCTCGGCGCGCCGTCTGTGCGGACGCCGAACGCGCGGTGAGCGCCGGCGTGTCCGTCGATGCGCGAGTCAGCGAAGCCCGCGCATCCGAGCTGGAAGCCGAACAGGCGCTCATGACAGCGTCGCATGCGGCGGAGGATGCACGCGCGGCGCTGAACGAGCTGCTCGGACTGCCGCTCGACGCCGCGAGTGCGCTCGCCGTCCCGCCCGCGCCGTCACCGGTGGATGATCTGGCGTCTCAGGTCACAGTCGCTGCCAGGCAGCGCCCCGAGATCGCTGCGGCGTCCGCGAAGGTGGACCAGGCGCGTCACGCAAAGGACGCGGCGCGCACCGAGTACATCCCGGACGTGTCAGTGTTCGTGCGTCAGTCGTACCAGGACGCGGTGGCGTACGTGCCGACGAACAACTTCAGCGCTGGCGTGCAGGCGAAGTGGAATGTGCTCGACTTCGGACGGCGGTCCGCGCAGGTGGACCAGCGGTCTGCTACGCTGCGACTCGCCGAGGAGGCCCTTGCACACGTGCGAGATCAGGTGGCGCTGGAGGTCGAGAAGGCGTACCGCAATGCGATTCGCGCGGATCAGCTCGTGGGAGTGGCTCGTCAGGCGCTGGTCGCCAGGCAGGATGCGGAGCGCCTAACGGCTGGTCAGGCGGCGGCGGGCGTTGTGGTCTCCGCTGCGGCTCAGGAGGCGGCCGCGAATCGGACGGCGGCGGAGAGTGCGTTACTCGAGGCCGAGTTGGGGGCGCATGTGGCACATGCGGAGTTGGCGCGCGCGGTCGGCGCTCGGAATTCCCGCAGTTTGGCCTCGCGCGAGCCGTGAGGGCCGGCCGACGGCAGAGAACTGCAGACGGTAGACGGCAGGTGGCAGATGGCAGATGGCGG
>Ga0207675_100001441_pt1 | contig 23850 bp, 15 predicted proteins | sample KBSSwiS42_FD_184305 | JGI IMG/M metagenome (GOLD analysis project Ga0207675, IMG submission 184305) | Switchgrass rhizosphere microbial communities from Kellogg Biological Station, Michigan, USA - KBS Switchgrass S4-2 (SPAdes) (version 2) | ecosystem: Host-associated > Plants > Roots >...
AGACTCAACAGTCTTCACCGCAATGTTCAATCGTTGTGAAATCTCTTTATTGCTGTGGCCGTGTGCAATCAGACGCAGCACTTCTTCCTCGCGCTTCGTCAACTCCTTCTGACGCACTTCACCTCTAAGAAGTCGTGACTGAACGTAGCCATCTGCAATGCGATCCGCCATCTCCGGATCCAGATAGACTCCGCCCGCCGCGACAAGTCGAATGGCCTCTATTAACCCATCAGCAGCCGACAACTTGAGCACGTAACCGGAAGCCCCTAGTTTCAGGAACCGATCCAGATAACCTTTGTCCTGGTAAGCGGTTAGGACGAGAATCTTGATACTGGGACATTCTCGTCTGATTAGTTCGGCGGCAGTCACACCGTTGAGTTCAGGCATGGAGATATCCAATAAAAGGATATCCGGCATCAGCTCTTTCGCTTTTTCCTGTGTGACTCGCCCATTGTCCGCTTCCCCGACCACCTCCATGTCTGGTTGTGCATTAACCAGGGCCTTCAGACCATCGCGAAGCAGTGCGTGATCATCGGCAACAAAGACTCGAAGCTTTTTCATTCATTTCTTGCTCCCAGAGTGTCGCGCGAATGGTGCTTATTCTCTTAGACATAGTGAGGTTGGCCGAAGCTTACGTGTTTTGTGGCAAAACGAACATCAGGGAATTCCCCGCTATACCAAGCCCGTCTCGTTTTTGCGCTTACTTTCAATCATTTCAACGACTTTAGTCGCCAATGACTCAGGCTCAAACGGTATGTGCAAATAATCGTCGGCGCCGGCGCGAAGAGCCTCGGATACGGTTTCGCCGTCTCGGGGCAACGCGGAGACCAGGAGCACGGGCATTGCACGCAGAAGAGGGTGGGCCCGAATCAAACGGCACATCTCAATGCTGTCCCCTGATTCCAACGCCACATCGGAAATGAGGAGATCAGGCCGCGCCATCTGAGCGATCTGAAACCCCTCACGTCCATCAAAAGCGGTCAGGACACGGTGGCCCATTTGACTTATCTGAAGACTTAGTGACTTCAGAATGTCGGGCTTGTCGTTTACCAGTAAGACGGTAAATTTAGAATTCCCGGACGTTATGGATCATCTCCTGTTATGGTTAACGGAGTTAGCGTGGTGGGCGATTTGGACCAAAAGCAAGTTTTCACCTACTCATATACCATAAAGGGCGAGGGTTTCAGAGGGTATCAGCGTTATATAGATTGCTTTGTCCTATTTGGAAAGACAACCGTGTCGTCTGCTATTCGACCAATCGGTTTTGAATCGCGTAGTAAGTCAATTCTGCGTTCGTTTTCATTCTCATCTTTGCAAGAATTCTTGCACGGTGGGTGCTGATAGTGCCGACGCTCAGAACGAGTTTATCGGCGATCTCGCTTACGGTGTTTCCCGACGCCAGCAACCGGAGCACTTCGAGCTCGCGATCCGAGAGTGTTTCGTGCGGCAAACGATCCCCGTCTCTCAGATTAACAACCAGCTTCTCGGCGAGTCCGTTACTAACATATACCCCACCGCGTATGACACTGGTTACGGCTTTGGTCAGTTCGGCCCGCGAGCTGTTCTTAGTGATATACCCGGCGGCTCCAGCCTTCAGCGCGCGACGCGCAAAGAGATCTTCCGAATGCATACTGAGAACCAGCACGGGCAGATGAGGGCGAATGTTCTTCATTTCCTTCAACACTTCCAAACCGTCGCGTCCGGCCAGAGAGATATCGAGTACGACGAGATCCCAATCCTTTTCGCGCACCAATGCTAGCGCTTCGGCAGCCGACCCGGCATCACCGAAGTTAGCTGGACCAAGCTGCTTATCAACGATTCTTTTGACACCGTCCCGAACCACCTCGTGATCGTCGACCAGAAGAATTCGTTTCATCATTTCCCCCGATCAAGTTTACTCCAATCACGAGCAGACAGGGTTAACTACAAGGCATATCCACGATGACGTGATGCGACAAACCCGCATTACGTGGCAGAATGCTACAAAGAAAAACAAACGAGCACTGAATTTATGGCTAAACCGGTATTACTGACGGTGGATGACGATCGCGAGGTGTTGCGCGCGATTGAACGCGATCTGCGGCGCAAGTATGGCAGCGATTATCGCGTGTTGCGCGCCGGATCAGGACAAGAGGCCCTCGAGATTGTTCGAGAACTGAAAATCAGGAACAACTCCATCGCACTCTTCCTGATAGATCAAAGAATGCCCGGAATGTCCGGCGTTGAGTTTCTTGCCCAGGCGATCACGCTCTTCCCGGATGCAAAGCGCGTTTTGTTGACAGCTTACGCCGACACCGACGCAGCCATCGCCGCTATTAACGAAGCAGGGATCAACCATTATCTGCTCAAACCCTGGGACCCGCCGGAGGAAAATCTTTATCCTGCACTGGACGAACTGCTCGAGGATTGGGAAGCAGCGTTTCCTCCCCAGTTCGAAGGCATCCGCGTTTTAGGCAACCGGTGGTCTCCAGCGTCGCATAACATCAAAGATTTCCTGGCACGCAATCATGTGCCGTATCAATGGCTTGATATCGAAACCGCCGTCTCAGACTCAGAAGTCCGCAGCCTTGTCGAGTTGCTCGACGAGGAAGAGTTGCACAACCTGCCGATCATTATTCTTCCAAACGGTGTGCGTCTGAAACAGCCGTCGCTGGCGGAGCTTGCCGAACACGCCGGGCTCAGGACTCGCGCTACGGAAGCTTTCTACGATCTTGCAATCGTCGGTGGTGGTCCCGCAGGACTGGCTGCGGCCGTCTATGGTGCGAGCGAGGGTTTGCGAACAGTCATGATCGAACGCGAAGCGCCAGGTGGACAGGCGGGCATGTCCAGTCGCATCGAAAACTATCTCGGTTTTCCGAGTGGACTCACCGGCGCGGATCTTGCACGGCGCGCTGTGGTCCAAGCCCGGCGATTTGGCGTTGAGATCATTTCAGCGGAAGCTACTGAAGTTCGGGTGGATGGTCCATACCGGTTTCTAAAGCTGGCAAACGGAGAGGAACTCAGTTGTCATGCATTGCTGGTTGCGACCGGCGTGCAATGGCGTAAGTTGAATGCTCCGGGAGTAGAACGTTTGACCGGCGCCGGCATCTACTATGGCGCAGCGATGACCGAGGCGATGTCGTCAAAAGACGAAGACGTTTACGTTGTAGGCGGAGCTAACAGCGCAGGCCAGGCGGCAATGTACTTTTCGAGGTACGCGCAGCGAGTCGTGATGCTCGTGCGCGCTTCGTCACTTGCAGCTTCAATGTCGCAATACCTGATCAATCAGCTTAAAGCTACTCCGAACATTCAAATCGAATTCAACACGTCGGTCGTCGAGGCCCACGGCGAAGATCATCTCGAGGCGATTTCAATTCACTGCGCCGAAACCAACGAGATAAACAGAGTTCCCGCCAACTCTTTATTCATCATGATCGGAGCCGCGCCAAACACGGAATGGCTTGCGAACATCGTCGAACGCGATGAACGTGGCTTTATCTATTCAGGCCCACACCTTACACGCGACGGCAAACGGCCCAACGGCTGGAAACTCGATCGCGATCCGGGGCTTTTGGAAACAAACGTTCCCGGCATCTTCGTCGTGGGTGACGTTCGACACGGTTCCGTCAAGCGAGTGGCATCGGGAGTAGGTGAAGGATCGGTCGCAATCTCATTTGTGCATCAGTATCTGAGCAAGGTTGTGTGACACATGGACGAAACCAAAAGAGATATGCCGGAGACAGTTTCGGGCGGTATTGAAGCAATTCTTCCCAGGAACTCTTCACCGTCAGACAAAGTTGAGGCGCTGCGCTCGGTCCATGCGTTTGCCGATCTTCCGGAGGACCAGTTGAAGTGGTTCGCGGACAACAGTGAAGATCACCGCTATGCGGCTGGAGACGTCATTTTTCACAAGGGCGATAAGCCCGAGGCAATGGTGATCTATCTCGAAGGGGAAGTGCACGCTTACTGGGATGAGACCGATCACGACATTGTTTATATCGCGCGTGCAGGTGAGGAATCGCGTGAAGTGTCCGGCATGCTGCCGTTTTCGCGCATGACGGAACTGCAAGTAACCGCACGGGCAGTGACTCACGTTCGCCTGCTGAGGTTTCCCGTTGGGCTTTTTCCGGAGATGATGCAGCGCATGCCTGTATTGGTCCAACGGCTGGTTGGGATCATGAGTGATCGCGTGCGCGAAGCGACGACGCTCGATCAGCAGCAGGACAAATTGATGGCGCTGGGCAAACTATCAGCCGGACTCGCTCACGAACTGAACAATCCGGCGGCGGGTGCGACGCGTGCGGCCAACGATCTAATTGAAACCTTGCAGGAACTGCGCTCGGCCGACATGAGATTATGCGCCCATGATTTGACTGATCAGCAACAGGAATCGATCGGCGCCTTCGAGCTTAAAGCAATCGATCATACAGCGACGGCGGAGCAACTGAATTCGCTCGACCAAAGTGATCGGGAAGATGAAGTCTCTGCGTGGCTGGAAGGGCATGAAATAGCGGAACCGTGGAAACTCTCGCCTAACCTCGTCGAAGCCGGAATGGATTCAAGAGCACTCGAAGAGCTTCTTGGAGAGATACCGTCGACAGCGATCGCCGACGTATTGGCGCGGGTGAACAGCCAGCTCGCAGCCGCGAAGTTGGCCGCTGAAATCAAGACCGCTACGACACGCATCTCGGAATTGGTGGGAGCGATCAAGGAATACAGCTACATGGACCAGGCATCGATCCAGGAGCTGGATGTCCACAAAGGGCTGGAGAACACGCTTCTAATCCTCAAATACAAGTTGAGGAAAAAGGACATAACCGTCACGCGCGACTATGATGAATCGCTGCCACGAATCAAGGCTTACGGAAGTGAGCTCAACCAGGTGTGGACCAACTTGATCGTAAACGCAGTCGATGCGATGAGTGACGGCGGAAAGCTGAAGGTACGCACCAAGCGCGAACCAACTGACATCCTGGTTGAGATTCGTGATAACGGTGCGGGAATACCAGCGTCTCTGACGTCGCGCATCTTCGAACCATTCTTCACGACGAAGGGAGTCGGCGAAGGAACCGGGCTTGGCCTGGACACCGTTGCGCGAATCGTCCGAAAACACCGCGGTAACGTTCGTTTTGAATCAAAGCCAGGCGACACGTGTTTCCAGGTGCGGCTACCGATAGGTTGAAGGACAGTCACATGACTCAAAAGCTCAACGTCACGGTGCGCCACGCCAATCCTGATGACGCTAACTTACTGGCCGATTTGGGATCGCGCACCTTCATGGAAACTTACGCCGTCCATAACACGGGCGAGGATATGGCCGCCTACCTTGCTGCAAACTTCAACCTCGCGCAACAGACTGCTGAGTTGGCCCATCCTGACTCGACCTTCTTGATTGCGGAAGTCGGCAGTGTTGCGGCGGGTTACGCTCAGCTTCATGCGGGTGAACCGGCAGAGGGCATCGAAGGCGCCAAGCCCATTGAGTTGGTCCGATTGTACGCGTCTCAGGAATGGCTCGGCCGTGGCGTCGGCCAGGCATTGATGAGTGCGTGTTTAGATGCTGCGCGAGGAGCTGGGTACAGAACTATCTGGCTCGGCGTGTGGGAAAGGAACGCGCGAGCGCAGACCTTCTACCACAAGTGGGACTTTCGTGCTGTTGGTGAACATGTGTTTCAGCTAGGTTCGGACCCACAAAGAGACATTCTAATGAAGCGCGACATCTGACTTGCCTGCTTACGTCCACCTTTTCTCTTTGATTTCGCCGGTTCCAACTATGCTCACTGGCGCAGTACTCCACCCGGTTCGTGAACGCCAACCGTAGGGTCTTCTCGGGACATCCAAGCCAACGGCCGCAAGGATCCGCCAGGTTATTGCTGACCCACAAGCGCCCTACTTCGGGACTGAGCTGAGCGAGCGCTCACTGGTACCGGGCAATGATGCGCAACTGGGCGAGACGCATTTCGAACAGTGGCTGAGTCAGCCGGCAAAATCAGATCGCGCCAACGAGGCCGCAGGGATACCGACATGAGCAGCGACAAGAGTTGGAGGATTACGCGTAAAGCGATTCTTCTTCTCGTCGTCCTGCTTTTTGTCGTCCCTTCAGATCTGGCTCAGTCCAAACCAGTTTCCGCTTCAACTGAGCCCAATCCCGAAGCCAAGAGTTTGTACGACGATGGAATGGCGCGACTGGAGATGGGACAAGTTTCAGAAGCAGTCGAGCGTTTTCAGCGGGCCTTAAAGATCGATCCTGAATATGGAGATGCCTATTCCGCACTAGGACGCGCATTTTTTAAGTTACGCCAATGGGAGAACGCCGTTGGACCACTTCGCCGAGCGATGGCGTTAAAGGCCAAAGAGCGCGAGCGACAAGAGACACCCAGGTTACAAGAGACACCCAAGTTAATTGCGGCGAAAGCACAACCAATACTAAACACACCAGTGCCTGCGCCTGGAATCACCCATGCAGCTGAAACAGATTCCGAACTACGGCCTCCGCAACTGCCGAGAGTCAAGACAAACATCAAGTCTGACAACATCCAAACTACGCCGCCGCCGGAAGTTCCTAAGTATGCGATGCCCCAACTGCCGCCTGTCCCTGAATTGAAGAGAGACGTCACGAACGCCTCCGCGATAAGCGAGGAACCATCAGGCGCCATCGTGGTCGACGGACTCGTGAAGAACCCCGGTACGCAGATGTTGAAAAGTGAGGGTATTCCACTCGCGGTGATTTTGGCCGAGGCTCAACCGTTACCAGAAGCCGCGAAAGTGACAGTCGTAAGAAATGGAGTGAGTCAGATACTTGAGACCGATCTAAGTCATGCCGCTGATATGAGTTTTCTCGTCCATCCGGGCGACGTCATCACACTTCATCCGCAAGTTAATGAGGTTCTCTACGTTGGCGGAAAAGTGAAGTTTCCGGGTGAAAAGACTTACCGCCTCGGTCTGACCCTCATGCAAGCGATCATCGCGGCAGGAGGCGCAACGTCCAACGCCAAGGTGGCGGAGGTTGCTCGTAATGATGGTCAACTTGTGCGGACACGATTTGACTTGAAGGCCATCGAATCAGGGAAAGTTGTAGACCCCTTAGTAAAACCACGCGACCGCGTAATCCTGCGCTGACGCAGACGCTCGGCGACACGTGTTGCTGTCATCTGTAACGACAATTCCCCCACGCAGAGTATTTGACGAGTGACTTGCGCTCGGCGTTTAAGAGCTGCGGTGAGTTATGGCCTAACGGTGCAACTCGGTAAACAGCGGCCCTGACGAATAACAGTCTCCGGAAACTGGAACGACGAAGTGTGTCGAGGCATGGCTCTGATCGAGCCCGGCTCGTCCGAGAAGATCGACAAAGCGAGAATCGCTACGCACAGGGTCAAGTACGGGATCTACTGCCATGTAATTCAGATTCTCATCATATTCGTCCAACGCTTTTTCCAACCACTCGAACCCGCGGTCTATTTCAGCAAGAGTGAAGTAAACAGTCGCTACAAGATAAGGCGCCACCCATTGCAGATCGGCGTTCCTGTTTACTTCAGTCAAAAAAGTTTCGGCGATTTCTCTGTTGCCTAATTTGGCGTAAACGCGAGCCTGCAATGCAGTGATCCATGGCGAACTGTCGCGCTCGCCGGCTTTCTCGAGTTGGCCCAGGGCTTCAATAAGTTGACCTAACTGTTCATAGGCCAACGCTGCGCTCCAGTAGCCCAGCCAAAAGTTCTCATCAACGGCGAGCGCCTTGCGCGCGTGGTTCAATGCCTTGATTGGCTCACGCGCGAAAAAGTGTGTCAGGCTGATTAGAACACTGAGTACCGGAGAGAGTGGATCCAATTCTCGTGCGCGGCAAAATTCGGCAATAGCCGCGGCCAATCTTCCCTGCGTAATGAGAAAACAACCGTACCACTGATGGGCCGGCGAACTCTGAGGCGCTAATTCCAATGCTCTCCTGAATCCTCTTTCAGCCTCTTGCGGCAAACGATCGTAGTTTGCTGCAACAATCGCGAGTAACGTGTGTGCCTCAGCCAGATTCTCATCTAACTCCAACGCTTTTTCGGCAGCCGCCTTGACCTGCATAAGAGATTCCGCAGGCCTCAGATGAACGTAAGAAGCGTGATGATAAGCGTCCGCCAATCCGGCATATGCAAGCGCATACTGCGGATCGGCCGCAATCGCTTCGTTCAAATACTGAACGCCGGTTTTAAATCCGCCGGCGGTAAACCTGATCGCGTGAAAGCGTCCGTTCAAATAGAGTTGATGGGCGTTTGAGTTTTCGGTGTGTCGCTTACACAGCGCCGATCGCTCCGCGCCACGCAGTGTAACTTCCAAAGCTTTAACCACTGCGAGCGCGATGTCGCCCTTCACATCAAACGTTTCGGACATTTCGCGATCGTATCGTTCCGACCAAAGGTGATAACCGTCCTTCGCATTAACGAGTTGAACTGTAATGCGCACCTTGTCTTTCGATCGTCTGATGCTTCCTTCCAGCACGACCTGGACTTTCAAGGTCCTTCCGACCTCGCGGACGTCTACGCCTTTTCCTTTGAAAGAGAATGCAGAACTGGCAGCCGTTACTTTCAGGTTTTCAATTCGACTCATGGCGTGGACGAGCTCTTCGGCTAAACCAACGCAGAAGTACTCGTTGGCAGGATCTGAGGTCAGATTTCTGAACGGTAAAACAGCAATCGAAGACGCCGGCTCCGGTAAGACGACCGGCGGGCCGTATGAGATTGGTGCTCGAGGAAAGAAGATAGTCGTCGCTTCATTCAAGGAACCGCTGACGAGCAGAATCCCATCAGTGCGGCAGAACTTAAGGGAGTTCTCTTCAAAGAGCCGATCACATTTCGGACATCGTTTCATCGTACTGCGCCTGTATCGCTAGTTGTATACGCGGAAAACAGGGCGCCGGGAGTCCAAGTCATTGTGAACGACGCCTCGGTTGGCGATAATGAAGACGAGACGCTTTCCATGATGTACCAGAAGAAGCCCCCGCACTTACGACTATTAACCCTGCTTCTTCTCGCAGCAGTGCCGCTAGTGACGCTACTTCCAGGCGCCGGCCAACAACGACTTTCAGGATGGCAACGGGGCGTAACCAGCCCTGCGGCGCGGCGGAACCGAGCGCCTAACGGTGTCGACCGTCCGGGAGAGTTCACATTTGTACGCGTCGTCTACGACTCTCCGCATTCACCGTACAACACCTGGTTCGGTGGGGCGTGGAGGGTCGACTTTCCCGAAGCAGACGTAAACTTCATGGAGGGTATTCACCTGTGGGCTGGAACTAATCTGCTTCTATCGTCTAACCCCGTTCACCTGCGCGCAACTGATGAGCGATTATTCGACTACCCGTTCGCCTATATCGTTGAACCTGGCCATATGGAACTGTCCAATGAGGACGCCGCCGCTCTGCGTGAGTATCTGTTGCGCGGCGGGTTTCTGTTCTTAGACGATTTCCACGGCGAGATCGAGTGGGACCACGCAAGACAAGAGGTCAAAAAAATCTTCCCTGAGTACGAGATCAAAGATCTTCCTCTTTCGCATCCTATTTTCCACAGCTACTTTGATCTAGACCAGGTGGTCCAGGTTCCGGGCGTCGCCGCACTGGTTCAGGGTGTGACTTACGAGAAGGGTGGTGTGACGCCGCATTACATGGGCATCGAAAACAAGAACGGCCGGCTAATGATCTTTCTCACCCGTAACTGCGATCTGGGCGATGCATGGGAGTGGATCAACGATCCACGCTATCCCGCTCAGTATGGACTTGTTGCTTATAAGGTCGGGATTAACGTCGTTATTTACGCAATGAGTCACTAACGCTGCTCAAGTTGTGAGGTGGATTGAGAAAAACTATGCCTCAGAATCTCGCCTGACGGCTTTGCCGCCCGATGTGCGGCGAGGCTTTGCCTCGCCGTTCGCTAAAGAGGAAAGGGGCTGTGCCCCTGGTATGGCCTTTGGCCCAAAGACACGGGGGCGAAACTGCAACCAGGGCGCAGCCCAGTCGTTAAGTGGTCGCAACGGCGAGGCATAGCCTCACCGCACATCGGAGCGGCAAAGCCGTCTCGGAAGTGTTTGAGTCAAAGCAGTTAATAAAGGGACCAACTACTGTTGCTCGTTAACCATTGCTCAGAGCTTCTGGGCAAACGCAACGGCACTAATCCTCGATAAGAAAAGTACGCGGCTTCGACCCAGGCCACGTTTAAAAGTGTTGACTTACCGCGCCGATTTGCGTAAAGTGCCGCCCGTTCCAAGAAAGGGTGATTTCAAAGGCAGCCTCTGCTCCTGCACACTTGCCAAAAGCCAGCCTCGCTCGGTTTCAGTTTTTTGTCATAAGGAGTCCTTTCAGACCCTAAGGTTGAACGTATCCCAGAGCCCTAGCAGAACTGCCAATAATTGTCTCTTGATTTAACGAAGTGGTGAGCGACTTTAGCGCACCGAGGTGCGTGTATGAATATCGTCGTATTAACCCCTGTTCGACTGCTCGGCGACGCGCTCGCTGCATGCTTTATTAACCGGCCGAAGATGCGCACGACTGCCGTCGTTAACGATCTTGCGAGACTACGGGATGCGCTCGCAACGACGGAAGTAGACGTGGTCATGGTTGATGTGACTCACGGTGTCGAACTCTTCGACGTCCGCCCCATCGCGGCCCAGTGGCCCGATGTGCCGCTGGTCGCCGTGGGTCTCCACGAACAGCGACAGGAGGTTATTCGATGTGGGCGCGCTGGTTTTGCCGGATACGTTGCGCGCGACGCGTCGATTGATGAACTTTGCAACTCGCTTTCCGAGATTGTTGCTGGACGACTCGCCTGCCCTCCGGAAATCTCGGGCGGACTGCTTCGAGCGTTGTTTCACACGGAGTCTGGTTCAGAGGAACCGGACCTCAGTCTCGCTTTAACTCGGCGTGAAGCAGAAGTCCTGGAGCTATTGGGCCGCGGATTCTCAAATAAGGAAATTGCAAACGAACTCTGTTTGAGCGTTGCCACCGTCAAACATCACGTTCACCACGTGCTTGAAAAGATGCAACTGCAAAGCCGGGCGCAGGCGATGCGTCGTGTGCGTGACGCGCCGTGGTTAGCGCGCACCGCATCGAGTGGTGGAAGGTAGGGCACTGACGCGCTATTTCGTGCTCTTGATCATCACACGCAGTCCCTTCTTGGCTTTCTTAGGATCTTTGGAGGTGGCGGCCTCGAGCATTCCCTTGAATTTCAGAGTGGGGCGTCCGGTTACTGACACGTCAGCCTTTTCCTCGAGATTCTGGCCATGGCGATTTTCCGTCTTGTCGAGTGGCCACATATTAGGAATCTGGTCGGCCTCTTTTGCAATCAACTGTGCTTCCAAAACGTGGTCACCATCTGTGTTTTCGCCTCCGTCTTTCTTGCCGTAGTAACCATATTTCTTCAGAGCATCGTTGAGCTTCCTGCCACCGGGTGTCGATCCCTTTTCGTAGTTGAAAGCGGTGCCGGGTTGCGCCTGGAATTGCGGTGCGACGCCGAGCGTGCCGGATCCTCCTTGCGACGCGCCATATGGCCATGGCTTTTGTTCGAACGGGGTGTACACCGTGATTACGCCACCCTCAGCAACCCACTTGTCGAGAGCAGCCACTGTCGGCTTAATGACAGCCTTCGGATCAAAGCCGGGAGCCCCAGGACCACTCTTGCCAACACGCGCAGCGAGGTCCTGCTGTTTCAACTGACCAGAGACAAGTGGTCCCAGGTATAGTGTGCGGTAAAGAGACGTTGCCTTCTTTGGATACTCGAGCAACAGTGGATTTGTTTCGGTTCCCCAGCTGTCACCAGCAAAAAGTTTGGGTAGCAGCGAGGCGATAACGCCGAACTGCTTGTCGATTTCCGGGTCGGTTAACGGGTCTTCGGCGTCGGGAGTCGGTGGCTTTCGCTTTTGGACCAGCGTTTTGATCGTCGCGTACGCGCTCTCCACTGCTGTGATAGTTGCAGCGTCACCTCCAGACGCCTTCGCTTCTTTCAGGAAATCCTCGAGACTCTTTTGCTCGCTCGCAACTCGCACCTCGGCACTCTTCGCGTTGCCGGTGAAGAACACGCGATGCGGTTCGCCATCCACTGTGAACTTCTCTTCACGCTTCCACCAAGCAATGAGGGATTTCACAGCTGCCTTGCCTTTCGCGTAGAACATCTTCGCTTTGTCCACGATCCAAGTAATCGCTGTATCGATAGCCTTGTCCACAGTCTCGCGGATCTTTGTTATCACTTCCTTGATCTTGTCAGTGACTTTGCCAAGGCCGAGGAAACCTGCAAGGAAGCTGATCGCCAATGACAACAGGTTGCCGAGAATGCTTTCCACCTTATTCGCTGCGGTGGCAATGTTGCCCGAAGCTATCTGGACGATTGAGTCGATAAACGCTTTCACGACCTGAATGATCTTCGAGATCTTCTCCACAAACACCATGATCGTGTCGTAGATCGAGATGATCGCCGAGATGAATCCGGCACCCGGAATGAACATAGCGATCAACTTCGGTATCGCCTTCTTCACAATCGCGTCGGTCACGAAACCGATGATTCCGCTGACTACCTGATCTTTCAGATCGTTAAGCTTGTCCTTGATCAATTCCCAGGCTGCGGCAGGCCCACCAGTGACGAGTGCGACGACAATATCGAAACCAGTCTCGAGCACTTTCATGATCGTTTCGCCGCTTGGTCCAAGCGCCTTCACGATCTTCGCTCGAATCTGGGCCCAACTGATTCCCAACACACTGAGCGCAAACTTGCCAAGTTCTGTGAGATTCAGAGCTTTCGGTATGTAAACGCCTTCGAGAGAGCCGGTGAGCCAATCGATGAGCCCCGCTGTCAAATGACGGCCGATGTTGTCGGCAAACTGCTGGAAGCCCAGCTTCGCGGCGCGAACGAGATTCAGAACAAACGGCAACGGGTTTTGGAAAATGCTCTTGAGTGCTGAACCAGTCTTCTTGATGTAAGTGAGAGCCCCCGGACTTACTACGTCGAATATGATCTCGAGCAGCGTCCACATCGTTTTGCCGGCCCACGTGACGAATTCAAGTGCGAACCCTCCAAAGGCAATGGCTACCTTGATGAACGCCTTGGGGGGCAGGACGAGGTCGATTATCTCCAGCGATTTGAGAGTATTTATGAAGAGTGTTGGAATCTGACGGACAAATCCCATAAGGCCTTGCAACGCGCCCTGGAACCAGGCCCACGCGCGCGGGATCGCGTTGGCTTTCTTCATGTTCTCCCAAATTTCTTCCTGACCGATGAACTTCATGAAACCACCGATCAGAACCTCGGGAGTTCGCGGCACTGGTTCGCCAGTAACGGGATCCTGGCCCAACACAGCTTTGAGTAGATCGTAGCCGCGAGTGTTTTCGGCGAGCTTCGCCAGCGGAAGAAGAATGGCGTCGCGAATGAACTTAAGAATGTCGCCAACTAACGACTTCCCGAAGTCGATCAGCCTGCTGATCGGTTCAGTGAAGATGCGCTTCCCGCGTTCGTAAACATCGTCGAGCTTGAAAATGTCGCTCCAACTGAGCGTATCGAGGAACTTCATCAGAGCGCCTTTTAGTTGACCCCCGACCATACCAAGTGTGCGAATCTGTCCTTCGATCCACGCGCCAACCTTCGCGAGAATTCCGTACCTGTCCAACGCCTCGGCGATGAGGGCGCCGGTAACGGGAATCAGCTCGAGTAGCGCGCGCACGATGTTTGCAGGGCTGCGATCAACCGGTTGCATGTTGATCGGATTCATGCCAAGCACAATGGTGAGCAGACGAAATCCGGGAAGGTAATTCGCTTTGTCGGCAATCCAGTCGAGTGCGTCGCTGATGCCGAGGCGTTGAATGCGTGGTTCGCTGCGCTGTGTGACTGTCGTGTCAACCTTTCGTTGAACGACAGCTTCTTGCTGAATGGTGTGCGTTAGTTCGTGTGCGATCAGTTCCTTGCCACGGGCGCTGTCAGGTTGATACTGGTTCTTCCCAAAGAAGATGTGATCGCCGACTGTGAATGCGTGCGCACTGACGTGTGCACTTTGATGGGCCGCAGCCTCTCCAGTGTGAACGCGAACGTTGCTGAAGTTCGCACCGAATCGCGGTTCCATGTGACTGCGAACAGATGCCGGCAGCGGCGAGCCGCCGGATATGCTTACGCGCGAGGACGAGGTTGTGCGAGCAGGTGCAGGAGCGGGTTGCGAGTGTGGCGCTTCAGCACGTTGAATGCCGCCTTTGGCAGTTGCCTTCGGCGGGGGCGTTGGCGGCGTCGCAGGTGGCGGCGTTGGTGGCAGCTTGGGCGGCGTTTGCATGCGCATCACTTTGCGCGCCGTTTCCTCGGCTTCGAGTTCGGCCGGATCGTAGGCCTTGGAAACATTTCCTGGTAACCGTAACCATTTTGAAGTTTGGACAGTCGTCGGCGAGGCGACATTGACTGCCGCAGCCGGTTGCTTCTTTTTCTTCTCTTCAGTGTCCTTTGATTGTGAGGCCATCGAGCGAGCGATCATGGTTTGCGTCGCTCGATTTCCGATGCGCTGTTCGAGTGTTAGTGCCGCCGGCGATCGCTGGACCACAGCGCTGCGCTGTACTCGACTTGAGACAGACGGCCGCCGTTCGAACGCGGCCGTCGCGCGCAGGCTTGTGCGGTCGGTCGCCATGTTCAAGTGCCCCAACTAGAGACGATTCAGGCCGGTTCTTCTGGTTCTGACTTTTTTAGTAGCAGTTACACGTCCTGCCTCTTCAAGCATCTCCGTGTCGTATGGTTGAGCCGTTTGCCCTTGCGCTTTTTTGGAGGCTTTCTTGGAGCCCTTCTTGGAAGCCGCCGAGCCTGAAGCCGGTGGATTTTTCTCTCTCGCGACCTGCGGATCACGCATCAATACAGGTCGCACAAAACGACGAACACTGTGATCGATCTTCCAATCGTCTGTGTCGCCGACACGTTCTGCGACAGCCAGAAGAACACACTTGCATTCACAGTCAGAACAGTCGCCGCAATGGCATTTACAGAGGCCCTCGTAATGGTCTTCGTAGCAGGGCCCCGTTGCGCACTTGCAATCAACCTTGTTATCAGCGCCGGCTGCGGACGCGCCCTCCCCCGTATTTCCTTGTCCCGAGCCTTGATTCCCCACCTCTGCGGCTTCGGCGTCAGGGAGGCAACTACACACGCACTCGGGCGGACTGGTCACTACTCGGATCTCATACCAGTCCTTCTCTCTCGTGCATTCAACCGGCGAGTCGTCCTCATCGGATGCGCAAATCGAAGTGCGGGGTCCACAGCATTTTTCTTTGCCGCAAAGCATGATCCACACTTGTTCGCCTTCGGTGACGTCATCGCAGTCGTCATGCAGCGGAAACTTCACGTCCTTCGGTACGTAGATCGGATCTCCGGAACACGCGATCGCCAGACCGGAGCCGACTTCGACTATCACCATGCCGCAGTCGCCGTACACCTTGACTACCAGGCCGCAAACTACTCCACACCCAAACAACGATCGGAACATTAGACGACTTAGGTCGCGTGTGTAGTCTTTCAGCAAGTCCAAATCTTCGGCGCGCAAGAGCATGCCCGGCCCAAATTTGGGCTTGACCAGTTTCGACGCGTCAGCCTTCGTGGCGACGGTAAGGTTGGTGTTGTTCATCACGAAACTCCTTTGCTCCGTTCTTCAGACTTGTGATCCGACGAACTCTCCGGTGCTGCTTTCACCAGGAATGTTGAAAGGAAGGTGCCGCCGGGCGTTCCGTTTCCGGTCGGAAATGTGCAGAGGCCACGCGCGTTTGCGTCTACCGCCTGACCGTTGCAATCGACGATAAAGTCTCCCCTAACTTCCAACTCGACCCTTGTTACGCCACGTTGAAGACGACTGCTATCGCTTCTAATCGCGCCGCGCAACCATCGCCCGTCCACTACAATCGTGGCCCTGTCAATGAACTCTTCATTAGCCATCTCGACCCGCCGTATTGGTACTCGAGACGTCTCCCACCACCGGTCGTCAGGCTCGGTGCTGATAATGGTCATTACGAAACAGTCTTCTTGCACCGTGTCACGACGTACCGGGCGGGAGAACTCCACCCAGAAATCCCTGGTGACGTAGTCAACTGCATTTCCCCCACCGGGCCCGAACGCATCTGCGAACTGTGGATAAGGCACCGCGGTCGGCTTGCGATGCCATTTTGCCCACCCGAAGTCCTTTATATATGTGAGATCGCAGCCGCGAATGAGGTCGAACAGCAGATCGTTTCGCTTGACGAGTCTTCGCGGTCCGCATTCCTCAACTTTCCGGAATATCACGCGATCGCAATCGTCAAAATCCGGCAACACGCAAGCGATGTCGACACCGTTGCTGAGATCAACCCAAACGGTTCCACACGGCTCTTCGATCTCACACAAGGGCTCGCAATCAGGTTGCTCCAGATTGATGAGGTGATCACACAGACAACGGCAACCGCCACGCCGGATCGGTTTGCAGCGTTCCTCGGTGTCGTTTGTGGGGCTATGGGACTGCTCACTGAACATTTGAGCGCCAATGTATTTCTGGCGCTCGACTTCGTTCAGCGTCTCTAAGTACTCCAACTTTTCTTTGTAGTCTTGCGAATCTTGGTAGTCTGGCTTCTTTGGGTGCGGTCGTTCCTCACAACATGGACCAACTCCGCAATCACATTCGAGTTCACAAGGAAAGTCTTTACAGCATTCCTCGCAATCAACCGGTCGAAGCGTGTAGCGCACGGTCTCGCAGGTGCGGTCCCACTCGTCATGTTCGCAGCGGCACGAATCCTCGATGTTCATGTGATCGACGAGTTCCTCTGCGTAATGCACGCTCAGCATCCAGCACATTCCATCGTAGTCACTGCTCGACAGTGCGTCCTTCAGATCGATGCGCTCGTCGTTTTTATCCAGCACGATCAAATCGTTCGCAACAACCGCCTGACTCGTTTGCAACAGCTCGCGACCGCAAATGTCCAGCGCGAGCCCTGGACCAATGTTCAACTGGTTGCGATCAGTCGGCTTCGTCACTGCGCCTGTTTTGACCGCGTAGCCAAACACGACACCCCAACCGTGAATTGCACGGTTTAGCAGCCGCCGGCGTTCAAGCGAGTACTTTTGCTCGACACGAAACGAATCTGCGGTCAGTCGCTTGCCTTCGAAATAGTTGTTTCGAAGCCCTGACTCACATGACGCATCGTGACAGCATTCTCGCTGCGGAGTTTTATGTGTAGTTGTACTCTTCATGAGTGCTTTCTCCTGTCATCAACGCAAGCGCGTACCGACATCCAGACCCGACGTGGAAAGTCGAGTTGGCTGTTGTGGGAAACGCGCATGGCCGGTGATCGCGTCGGTACCCAAATGTGGCGCGGGTGCTCGATCGAGTTTCATCGTGTCGTCGAGACGGTTGCTACGAAGCGACTGTTCGGTAACCCATCGAAGCTTGACGCGCGCAGTGAGAGGAACCATCTGATTGATTAGCGACAGAAGCCACGGCTGCCACGCGTTTCGCTCTGCCGCAGTCGCCGCGACGTCCACTCGAATGTTTCCCGTGAGTTGCCAGACGCCGTCGTTAAGCTGTCCCGGACACGGCAGACGCATGTGGCCCAGGACTGTGCTGAAATCCAATTCCCTCGCCCATTGAGTGAGCCCTCCAAGCATCGCCGGCAAACTGCTGCCGCACGATTCATCTCCCACCACTGCAAAACCAAAATCCGCAGTCGCATCCGTCACGCGAAATCGACGAGGCAGACCAGGAATCAAGCTGTTGAGAAACGCTTCAAGACCTGCGCGCGTGCCCCGGCCTTTAGTGATTTCCGCGGCGTGCTCCAACAAGCTTTGCTTTTGCTTCAACGTCAGTTCGTCGTCCCACGGCACACCAACCCAACGAGCGATGAAGTTTAGCCACGGTTCGGGAGCAGTCGCGGGATTGATAAGGCTGCCCATTGCGGCGATGCGATCGTCGAGTCCCTGCGTCGTTGTTTCAAGCACACCGACGAGCGCTCGCAGAAAACTGTCGGGCTTCGTCTCTTCGACTTGATAGATCGCGGGCAGGTTCTCCATGAGCGTTCGGCCCGGATAGAGAACATCCAACTGCGAGAGAACGGGTAAGTGCGCACCGGTGGCGGCGCTCAGTGAAATACAGACGACAACGTAGCCGTTGTGCTCATCGAACAACTTCGCAGAAAACGTTTTTGGCTCCTGAGTTTCGACGCCACTGCCTTGAAACGTAGTCTTACCCTTCCAAAGATCCGACTCGTTCAGCAGTCTTTCGACGCGCTCACTCGCCGGCGTCGTCTTGTCATCAAATATTTCTTTGAGTCGCTTGATGTCGTCGTTTTTTTCAGCACTGGCATATGAGACTTCGAGGATGCTTCCTTCAGGGACGCGAGCGATCGCTTCGACTCGAAGCCAGCGGCGCTTGTCTGGCCGGTCGGGCGAAAAGAGCATCGGGGTGATTACCATGCAACGCACCGGCGCGGAACCTTCGGGCACTACGTCTGAAGCCATGAATCGCAACAGACCGCGTTTGCCGGTCGCCAGCAGGCTGCGCCGATCGCCAGTGAGTCCGGTAATTGGTGCATCGCCCGTTTCAACTGGTACATCGCTTAACCAATTGCCCTCAGAATCAAAGTTGACGATGTATTCACCGCGACCAAACTGATCTCCGTCTTTGCCGGCGAGAAAGACTCGCTCTCTCGAATCACTGCCGAGAACATGCGCGTGAAAGCAAGGGCGCATCGACGCAACCACGCGACTAAAAACTCGAATCGCGATTTCCTCTGTTGGTCGTTTCTTCTTCTGTTCAGCGCCTGGGGGTGGGTCCTGGATTGAGAACCATTCGAGTTTCGGCTGTGGACCACCGGTGAGGATGACGAAGCGTTTGGATTTCTTCAAATATACGAACGACTTCGCGTGCGACAGACCTTGAAACTCGATGGAGCGCGTCAAGTGTCCGGCACAATCAAACGCCAGAGCCTTCCACACACCGTTTTCTTTCACGAGTGCAAAGACTAATTCGCGGCCGTCACTCGCAATATCAATCAGCCGCACATTCGAAACGTCAATAACCAGTGACCGCGTGAACGATTCGGTCTCGTAAAGCTCGATCGTTTTGGGCGGGCTTCCCGCGATTACCCACACACCCTGCGACGTTGCGACTATTCGCGAAGCATTGATGATCGCGCCTGGCGCAGTGAGTACTTCCGGCGTGTCGTTGCACGGTGATAGACGATGCAGAACACCATCGTTATCGAGCCAGAGAATTTCGCCGGCTCGAGTTACAACAGGCGCATACGCTCCGTTCGATTCGTACAGAGTCGCTGGTCGCGCGTAAGGCGTGAATGGTCGAACAACGTCGCTTGTGGGCTCGGAATCGCGATCTGCTTGAACAAACAAACATCTTTCCCACTGCGCGCGAGTCTGGAACCGGTAGCTTCGCAACTGATTAGTGTTCATTGCGACCTCCCGGATGCGGCACGCTTCACTTCAATCGTGCTTTGACTGTCTTTCCATCGCGGTAAACCACTCCGAAGCACTTTGATTGCATCAGTCGTCTTGCTGGGCACAAATATGAGTTGCACTGCTAGAACGCATCTGACCCCCTCAACTTCGCGAATCCACATATCAACATCGCGCCTGGACACTGGAAGACGTTGCTGACTTGAGCTTGGATTTATAAATGCGAGTCGTTCCTTGAGCTTGTCTTCGATGGCTTTTTTGACCGTCTCCGGTTTGCGGTTTTGGTAAGTTTCAATCTCTGCCTCAACGGTAAATCCTGGATAGTTCGGAGCTGAGACGATTAGTCGAATACCCACCGGCACGCGTGGCAGCGGTGAACCACTGCGCAAGACTTTGACTCCGCCGATCTTCTCCTTCGTATATGTCAGTTGCAGTTCAACGACGCTCTTGACGCCTTCGACTCCTCGAAGCCACGCAGCGACATCACGTTTGCTCACCGGAACACCCGGCTGCCGCGGGGTTGGACCAACAATCGCAAGTCGCTTTTTGAGTTCGTCTGCGACAGCTTTCTTTACGGTGTCGGGATTAAGACCCTGATGGGCCTCGACGACGGTTTGGATCGTGAAGTCGCGGTAATGAGGAGCTGAAACGATCAGTCGAGTGCCAAGCGGAATCTGTGAGACCAACTGGCGACGTATTTCAGCAAGCCATCTTGCGGTTTCCGGTGGCTCGTCGGGTTCCTTGTCACCGGGACGAGTTCGCATCACGACGAGCGTCACGACGCCGGTGCGAGGCGCGCCGGCATCCGGTTCAACCACCCACGCACGCGCGACTTCAAGCAGCGGCAACGCAGTTGCGGCTGCCTCAATGTCGGCCGAACTGACCAACGCGTGTTCATCTCGCGATCGTGCACGCGCGGTACGTCGTTGTTCGGTGAAGTCTGACGCTGCAGCGCCGCCGGTGATGGGATCCGTGTTGACTCCGAAGATTCCTTCGAAGCCTTTGACGTTCCACTTGCGATTGCGCGCGACACTGCCGGCTTCACCTTCGGACACTTTGTAAGTGACACGGATTTGTGATTCTGCTTCCGGCATTCGACCGTTAATGCCGTTGCCGAACGTGACTTCATCCGTGCGGAGATCGAATTCGTATACCCTTTCGTCCGGTCCTTGTTCGGAAAGCCGATCGCAGCGTTGCCACGTCTTAAAAACTCTTCCTTCCTGAACATCGACTGTGATTGGCTCTTCACCCGTGGCAAATTTCAAGCCCGGCACGTCAAGCGCGAAATTGAAATCGGGCCATCCGCTTGTAGTGTGGATTTCCTGATCGACGGTGCGGCCTTGTTGAATGGGAATGACGTTCGGCTCAATGCGCAGAAAACGTGGCGGCCGCGGAAAACCACTCGGAGAACGGAACTCAATCGTGAAGTCGGTATACGACTTCTTGACGTTGTCGAGGTCCAGCAACACGACGCCGGTTTTCAGAAATCCTTGCGTTGTGTCGGACGCAATCTTCAGCTCAACTTTTTCACCAGGGGCGACAAACGTGGCAATCAGCGGCGACTTTGGTTCACTAGCAGGTTCTGTTGAAGTCGCGCCGGCGAGCGGTGGCGCCACTCGAACACCGATGGCCCAATAGCCTCCTGTTGCGTCTTTACGATTTTCGCCAAACAGTCCTGCCTTATCGCGGCAGACGAACTGCATCGCGAGCACAGCGCGTCGACCACCTTTCTCACCGAACGGAAGAAACGGCGTGGCTGCACGTTCATTGATTGTTGTGTGATCGATCTTGCGGCCGCGCGGAAACCGCGTCTCGAGTTTGTCGATTCGCCCGGGGGTCCATAAAAGTTTGTGCAACGGCGTGAAGATTGGTTGATCCGTGCCGGCGAGATAGATAGAAGCATCTTCCGGAATCACCATCGCCTTCCGATATGTTGTTGCAGGGGAATTTGGATCCTGACGATCGGGCCAGATAAGACCGGTGGCGCTTCGGGTTCCGGATGCTGAGATACCAAGCAGCACCGCATATGCCGTACGTTCATCGCGCCGCACATGTGACAACGAATACAACTGCGCTTCGGCTACCCACGCCAACAACTCCATCAGCGTGATGCCGGGATCGTGTGCGTTGTGATCGGTCCATTCCGGCGCCAGAGCGGGAATGCGCGCGCGGCCGATCTCCATCAGATTCCCGAATCTTCGCTGGAAGAGGTTTGGCGCAAGTTGAGTCATGCTGCCACCTCCGCCGTCTCAAACTGAATGCTGACGGGATCCTCGTCGAGCATCACGATGTCAGTCGGTTTGATCGTTTCAGGCCAGGGCAGCTGGACGCCATCGCCAGTGTTTTCGAAGAGCTTTACTCCGGTGATGCCGTCGAGATGAGGCGCGTTAATTAACATGTAAGCGATGTCTTCTTCAGTCGGATTGAGACCAAGGGCCCAGCCGTCTTTATCCACACCGCCGTTAGTGCTGTCGAAGAACGTTGCGAGTTGATCCTTGACCCACTTCGAAACCTGGCCTGCGTAATCCAACGTTTCGATTTCGAGAACCAGTTCGATTCGCAACTTTCGAATTCCTGGTCCATCGATCCGCAATGCGTTTGGCGCGCTCAACGAAATTGGAGCTGAATCGAGTAATAACCGGCGCAGTTCCCTCACCTGCGAGGCATTCGGCGTGGGTTTTTGCCCCTTCATGACAACGACGAGCCGGATGTAACCCCGCTTCACAACGGCGCGCGCTTGCGCGATGTCGGGCGAACTTTGCAGCGCAAGATCCTCGACGTCGTTTGCTGTAACTACTCGACCGCGATGTCGCAACCGCGCGAAACCGAACCGCAACACGCGCTCATCGCTTTCGGGTGGAGCGCCGCCCGCCGCCTGATCGGCAGCAAAAACTGCTTCGACACTTTCAACCGGAGAGACGAGATTTAACGCGGTGCGCGCACTGATCAAGTTTCCCGGAACGGTACTACTTGCGCCTGAACCAACTTCAGTGCGGGAATACTTAAAGGCCACGATGGAGTCGCGACCGATCGGAGGAATGCGGCCGTGAATACCGTCGCCAAAACGGATTTCACCTAATTTTTCGTCGAGCGCGTACACTCGCTCCGTCGGACGTTGATCGTCCGGATCGATTACTTTCTTCCATAAGACCCAGTCGCCGGTTAATCCGTCGGGGTCAGTCAACACAAGATTCGCATCAGTCTTTACGAGTGCTTCGCGTTCTTCTTCGCCGAGCGGTTCGTGCACGCGCAGTTCGAGCGTGTCGCGCAACACGGGTGGACGCGCAAGACGGAGCGTGAGGTGCGGTGAACCGTCTGAAGAACCAACGAGTTCGCGCGTAAGTGTCTCTGTTGCGCTTGCGAAGACAGCGTTGAGATATGCGCCGCGCAGCGAAGGAATCCAATCTCCCTGCGTTTTCGGAACAAGGCGCAACCAGGTTCGCGAGCGACCAAACAAGTCGCTGAGTGTCGGCGGTTTTGCAAAAGACATCGAAAGTACTCCGCTTTCACCCAAAGCTCTCGTTGCATCGTCAGCAACGATCGGTTTGAAGTGGCCCGCGGCCAGCGCTTCGATCCGCATCGGCGCAAACGCCGTGTGATCGTGTTCGGATTCAACGAGCAGCAACACGTTCACTGGACTTTCAGAGACGGTTGCATCAAGACCGATGAAGAGCGAACGTCCTGTGTCTAGTGTGACTGGACCGGCAGGACTCGCTGGTGTTGCCGGCGCATTTGGATCAGTCGTGGTGTGTTTCTGACATTCGCATTGCGGTGGACACTTGGGTGTCGTTGTTGTGGTGGTAGCAACGCTTCCCGACAGCCGGCCCAGCATCAAAGAAAGCGGAACGAACGCCTCGACAATCGCTCCCCCAGTACTATTTGCATCGCTCTGATTGACGATCGACCCGCTGTCCTGGGCCAGAACGTAATCGGGCAGTTTCGGTGGCTTGCAAACGCGATAGGAGATCTCGAGTTTCAAGACCGACGGCGGACGAATACCTTCGGTAGAGCGATCGACTGTTTGTTCCGTCGAGCCAGCCGGATTGGGAGGACTGGGGAGTGGCTTTGTGGTTACAACAACCTTTTCTTTGCCGTAGTCGCCGCCGATCAAGCGCGCACGAATCCAGAAATTGGTCTTGCCGGCCCAGTCAGATGACGCGATGTCGTCGGGTATTTGAAACTGGACCGCGCCTGTTGTTTTGAGGTTCTGTGTGTCATCCAGCGTGACGTCGAGCCTCCACCAACCTTTGCCGTTCCAGTACTCCCAGGAGAGCTCGGGATTCGCCGAGGTATCCTCCTGGTTCTGAGACCACGCACCGACTGACGCATCAACTACAAACGTCCCCGGCGGCGGCGGGTCGGTTCCGAAGTCCCCGGCCATCACTACTACTTCGTCTCGATCCCGGAATTCCAGCGTCTGATCGACGGCGGTGAATTTCTCGAGCACGCCCAGGTGTTCGACAACTACTAC
>Ga0207675_100001444_pt1 | contig 23801 bp, 21 predicted proteins | sample KBSSwiS42_FD_184305 | JGI IMG/M metagenome (GOLD analysis project Ga0207675, IMG submission 184305) | Switchgrass rhizosphere microbial communities from Kellogg Biological Station, Michigan, USA - KBS Switchgrass S4-2 (SPAdes) (version 2) | ecosystem: Host-associated > Plants > Roots >...
GGCGGCGGTGGTCGGCAAGCCGCGCAACGAGGAGACCGCAAAGCTGGCCGGCGACATGGCGGTGGAAGGCGCGCAAGTCCTCAAGCACAACGGCTACAAAGTGCCGCTGATGCGTAACCTGGTGAAACGAGCCATTCGGGGGGCTGGGACATGGACCTCTTAAGATGGGGACGGAGTCCATGGGGCGAGTGGGTTCTCACCCACGTCTCGTGGAGTCTGTTCTGGGCGTCGCTGTTCGCCGGCGTGCTGTTCTTCGTCGCGCACGCCAGCTACATGCTGTTTTCCGCGCACCGCAAGCGGCCGGCTGCTGAAACCGACGCCCTCGAGGCCAGGTTCAAGAACCTGCCGACGAAGATCGAACGGCACACGCTCGGCGCCCGGCTGTTCCACTGGGTGATGGCGGCGTCGATGTTCGTGCTGCTGTTCACGGCGTTCCTGCCGGTGGTCGGCGTGAAGTTCGCGTGGGTGCAGTGGCACTGGATGGCCGGTCTCCTCCTGACGGCGTCGATCCTGTTCCACGTCGTGCACGCCAGCTTCTTCCTCGACTTCTGGTCGATCTGGGTCGGGCCGCGCGACATCCCCGAGCTGAAGGCGGAGCTGCTGCGCGAGCTGGGCCACGACGTCCCCGGGCCGAAGTCGGGCAAGTACCCGCTCGGCAACCGGCTCTACCACCTCGCCATCGTCGTCGCCGGGTTCGGCGTCATCATCACCGGGCTGCTGATGATTCCGCGCATCCGCACCGGCCTCGTGGCGCGCAACCCGTATTACCTGAGCGACGTCACCTGGGGGCTCACCTACGTCACCCACGGCCTGGCCGGCGTCGGCCTGGTCGGCCTGGTGATCGCGCACGTCTACTTCGCCGTGCGGCCGGAGAAGTGGTGGATCACCAAGTCGATGATCTTCGGCTGGATTACGCGGCGGCAGTACCTCGAGCACCACGAACCGGGGCGCTGGCCGGTCAACGCCGACGGATCGGCGAAAGCGAAGCCGGCGGGCCAGGCGTGAGTGGGGCGGAGGTTGTTGGCGAGCTGACCACCCGCATCAACACCATCGAGGAGGCGTACGAGTTCATGCTGGCGTACGCCTCCCAGGGCCTCTCCGCAGATCAGGAAACGGCAACCGGGCGTCAGGCGCGCGAGTTCCTCGTGCGCTGCAGCGCCGCGCTCGACAACTTCGGCGACTTTCTCACCGGCTACACCGAGCGGCTGGCGCTCGAACCCGCCGCCGCCTACCGCGCCTTCATCAGCGTCATCGATCGCGACGCGCGCGACGCCCAGGCCGCGATTCAGCTGGTGCTGGCGCAGCGCGCCATCAGCTCGCAGCTGGTCGACAACCTGAACGCCTCGATCCACCTGCGCGCGCTGCTCACCGATCTGTTCCTCATCGACGAAGTGCTCAAGGGACAGCGCGCCTCGTCGTAGCGCCTCGTCGTAGCGCCTCGTCGTAGCGCCTCGTCGTAGCGCCTCGTCGTAGCGCAGCCCTTCAGGGCTGCCCCGTGAGGCAGGCCTGAAGGCCTGCGCGAGGTATCCCGCCTTATAGTAGGCATTCAGTGGATTTGCTGAGCGCGCTGAGATCGGGAAGCTCTGTCTTCGCCGCCGAATTGCGGCCGCCACGGGCGGAGCTGGCGGCGTCCGAGGGCATGGACGCGTGGATCGACACCTACCACGCGGTGCAGCGGCTGACGCGGCAGGGCACCTACGTGTTCATCACGGACAGCGCCGTCGGCGCGGAGGAAGAAGACAACCTGCGGCACCTGGTCACCAACCTGGGGAACGACGTGCCGCGCGAGCGCGTGGTGCCGTTCCTGACCGCCAAACACTCCCTCGAATACTGCGTGTCGTACGCCGAGCGGGCGCGCCAGCGCGGGTTCCCGGCGCTGGTGGTGCTCGGCGGCGACAAGGCCGTGGGGACGCCGCGCGCCGTCGAGCACGCGTGGCAGCTGCGGCAGATGCTGCGCCAGCGCGGCTCGGCGCTCACGCTCGGCGGCTGGGCGAACCCGCACGCCGACCCGGAGCGGCAGGTCGACTACCTCGCCGATCCCGACTTCACCGCCGAGTTCTACCTGACGCAGGTCGTCAGCCATCACCATGCCGGCCAGGTGTCGCGCTTCATCGAAGCGGCGGAGCGGCGCCGGCTGCAGCTGCCGGGAATGTTCGGCGTCTTCTTCTATCGCAGCGCGAACCCGCGCACCCTCGACGCGCTCAAGGCCTTTCTGCCGGTGCCGATCGAGGGGCTGACGAAGGAGTTCTCGGAGGGGGCGACGCCGGAGGACGTGTGCGCACGCACGATCAGGACGCTGATGGACGCGGGCGCGCGTCATTTCTACATCAGCAATCTTCCCATCGCACGCGCACGCCAGACGCTCGCCAGCGTTCTCGAGAAAGTAGGAGTCGTCGCATGAAAGGCCGAGTGATCGTTGCGATGCTGCTGCTCTCCGCTGCGGTCGCGTTCGCGCAGACGCCGGCGCCGGCGCAGACGCCGCTGCAGCGGCTCGAGGCGTCGATCCAGCGGACCACGCGCAGCATCCAGGCGAGCTGGGGGATCTACGTCAAGTCGCTCGAGACCGGTGAGGAGATCGCGCTCGACGCCGATCGTCAGATGGAGACGATGAGCACGATCAAGATCCCGCTGATGGTCGAGGCGCTCGAGCAGGTCAAGGCGGGCAAGTTCAAGCTCACCGACAAGTACACCTTCGTCCAGGCCGACTCGCAGCCCGGCACCGGCACCATCCAGCGTCTCGATCCGGGCGCGGTGATGACGGTGAAGGATCTCGTCACGATGATGATCATCGTCTCGGACAACACCGCCACCGAGGTGCTGTATCGCATGGTCGGCGGGCCGGACGCCGTCAACGCGCGGATGGATGCGCTCGGCCTGCCGAAGACGCGGGCGTTGAACGTGCCGTCGCGCTGGTTCCCGGCGCTGCGGGCCGCGGCCACCACCGAGCAGTTCTACCGCGCCGGCGCGCACCCGTTCGGCATGTCGACGCCTCGGGAGATGGGGCGGCTGCTCGAGATGATGGAGCGCGGCACGCTGGTCGACAAGGCATCGTCCGACCTGATGCTGCGCATCATGCGCGGCCAGCTCTATCGCACGCGCATCCCGCGCTACGTCACCGGCTACACCATCCCGCACAAGACCGGCGACTTCCTGCCGTACGTCGGCGACGATGTCGGCATGCTCGAGGCGCCGGGCAAGACGATCATCGTCAGCATCTTCACCGGCAACCACTTCGGATCGGGCGAGATGCTGGAGAACGCGATCGGCCTCGTCGCGCGGGATGTCGCGGAGTACTTCTCCTACCGGTAGCGCAGCCCTTTAGAGCGCGTTTCAAAATTACCGTAGCGCAGCCCTTTAAGGGCTGCCCGGCGGCCGTTGGCAGGCCTGAAGGTCTGCGCTACGAGAAGCCGCGAGCGGTCATCTGCTACGCTGGGGGCATGGCGTCGTACCTCGACTCGGTTCCCTTCTCCGGCATCATCCGCATCCGCGACATGATGTATTCGGTCGCCGATCCGTTCCGGCTGGATCAAGGCGACGTCAGCTTCGACGCACCCGACAGCGTCAAGTCGGCGATGACGCGCGCGATTGCCGAGAACAAGTCGCACTACCTCCAGACGACCGGCGTGCCGCGGCTGCGGGAGCTCGTCGCGGCGAAGATGCGCGCGAAGAACGGGATCCCGATCGACGATCCCGAAGAGGTGCTGGTCACCAACGGCGGCATCCACGGCTTGTATCTGATCTGCCGCGCGCTGCTCGAGCCCGGCGACGAGGTGCTGATCCCCGATCCGGAGTGGCCGCCGGCCGCCGGCAACATCCTCGCGGCGCGCGGCGTGCCGGTCGGCTGCCGCCTGCACGAAGCGAGCGGCTGGCGCTACGACCTCGACGAGCTCGAGTCGAAGATCACGCCGCGAACCCGCGTCCTCTACATCAACTCGCCGAGCAATCCGACCGGCGGCGTCCTCACGCGCGCCGACCTCGAGCGGCTCGCCGCGATCGCGCGCGAGCGCAACCTGTGGGTCATCTCCGACGAAGCGTACGAGGATGTGGTGTTCGACGGCGCCCACGTCAGCATCGCGTCGCTGCCGGGGATGTACGACCGGACGATCCCGCTCTACACCTTCAGCAAGTCGTACGCGATGACCGGCCTGCGCCTCGGCTACATCGCGATCAAGGACGCGCGGATTCGCGAGCGCGCCAAGAAGGTGCTGTTCTACACCGCCAGCAACATCGCCTCGGTCGTCCAGTTCGGCGGCATCGGCGCGCTCGAGGGGCCGCAGGACTGCATCGACGAATTCCGCACCGAGCTGCGCGCGCGGCGCGACCTGTTCTACCAGGGGATCGCCCGGCTCGCCGGTGGCGTCTTTTCCGGCATGCCGCCGGCCGGCGCCTTCTACGCCTTCGTGCGCATCGATCCGGCGTGGAGCGACGGGGAGTCAGGCGGCGACGGATCGCTCTCGTGGCGGATGGTCGAGTACCTGATCAAGCACGGACGCATCGGCTGCGTCCCGGGTGTCGACTTCGGGGCCAACGGCGAGGGGTACGTGCGCTTCTGCTTCGCGCGCGATCGGAGGGAGCTGACAGGGGCGCTCGAGTCGATGCAGCAGCTGTTTGGAGTGACTGTGTAAGTTCGAGGACTCCTTACTTCGTACTTCGAACTTTCGTTCGTCAGTACCTGCCGTCGCGTTTCCTATCCACGCCGCTCACATCCAGCAAGTCGATCAACAGATCATCCTGATCGAGATTGCCGACAATCCAGGTCCGCGGCCCGGGGCCGCGCTTGACCAGCGTCGGCGTGAACACCACCGAGTCTTCCTCGGCCTGCGACGGCTCGTTGGCAAGGTCGCAGATGGTGAGGTTGACCTGCTTCGCGTCGTAGTTGTCGAGCACGCGGTAAATCGTGCGCAGCGCGCGCTGGCTCTTCTCCGACGCCGCGCTGGTATAGAGCACCAGGTCGATGCGCGACTGCTTGCGCGACGGCCGGTGCTGATCGAACGCGAGGCCGCGGTGAATCGCCGGCGGGGCCGTCGCGCGGCGGGTGGTTGCGTTTTTTCGCTTCTTGGTGGCGGCAACAATGTGGGCCATGCGGTCGAGGAACGGATCGAGGTCGAGCGATTTACGGAAGACCCTGATGTCGGACGGATGCTCGAACTCGTGGCCCGTCAGGATGATAGCGGCGGTGTTTTCCAGCAGCCCCTGGTCGGTGGCGTCGCGCAGGAACTCGAGCCCGCTGCCGTCGGGCAGCCGCAGGTCGATGATCGCCAGGTCGTAGCGCTTCGCGTAAAGCGACGCCAGGCCATCGTTGATGCAGGCGGCCCAATCGACGTCGTGGCCGCGCGACTCCAGAGCCGCGAGCATGAACCCGCCGAAGGCCCGGTCGTCGTCGACGACGAGAATTCGCCCGCATTCCGCGGCGTTAAGAGGTTGAACAGCCCGGCTTGGCTCTGTCTGCACCTGATACATCGCTGCCGCCTCCATCGCGGCATGGCCGCAGAGATAGCAAGCCAAATGCCTGATGGACTGGCGGCGTCCGCCGCGGTTCACTATTTTTTGGCAGGCATCTATTGCGGATAGTGCGCGGCGGGACCGGCCCTAGTTCGCCTGGCGCTCGTATTCTTCGCGCGTCAGCTTCTCGACCTTGATCCCGCCAGGCTCGATCTTCAGCCGGTACGGGTGGGTGGCGTGGGACGACCCGCGCATCTTGATCACGCGCATCTGGCGATCGAGCTCGTACCCGGTCGGGGCATAGTCCATCGACAGGATCGCGTCGGCAACCGTCGAGAGGTAGGGCGCGGTGTGGCCGCCCGCCTCGCCCGCGAGCACGGCCTGGGTGAGCAGCGCGCTGCGCCCATGCTCCCGCAGCAGCGACGCGACGCCGATGATGAACTGCCGGAAGCCCTTCTCCGAGGAGGCGTGCTCGATCGACGAGATGCTGTCGAGCACGATCAGCGACGGGCTGAACTCCTCGATGCCGATCCTCAGGCTGACCAGCAGATCCTCGAGGCTGGTCGACTCGGGATAGCGGCAGATGATGCGCATGCTGCCGCGGTCGATGAACGGCGTCATCGTCATGCCGATCGCCTCGAAGTTGCGCACCAGGATCGGCCGCGGTTCCTCGAACCCGTAGTAGATCACCCGCTCGTTGCGCAGCGCGCCGGCGCGCGCGTACAGGCCGGCCAGCATCGTCTTGCCGCTGCCGGTCGGGCCGCGGACGATGATGATCGAGTTGCGCAGCCAGCCGCCGCTGGTCATCTCGTCGAGGCCGGCGACGCCGCTGGAGAAACGCTCGATGGCGATGAAGTCGGGGCGCTCTTTCGGGTTCTGCGGGAAGATCACCAGCCCGCGCGTCGTCACCGTGCACGGGTACTCGCCCTTGAAGTGGCCGCTGCGCCGGTACTTGTTGACCTCCACCGAGCGGCGCCGCCGGTCGAAGTCGACCGTGTTGCGCAGGATCACCACCATGTCGCAGACGTAGTCCTCGACCCCCAGCGTCGTCAGCTGGCCGTAGTCGTCGGGCGCTTCCGCGAGGATGACGCTGGTCACCTCCAGCCGCCGCAGCGTGTAGATCAACTGGAAGAAGTGATTGCGGAGTTGATCCGCCGGCGGCCGCGGGCTGAAGAGCGCGGTCGCCGAGTCGATGATGATCGCCTTGACCTTCTTCTCTTTGACCGCCGCCTCGAGCCGGTGAATCAAGCCGTAGATGTCGTACTCGCCGCTGACGACGGTGGGGCCCTCCATCGGCCGGGTGAGGTCGAGCACCTGGAGCTTGCCGTCCTCGCGCAGGCCGGTGGCGTCGAGACCGAGGAGATCGGCGGTGACGACGAGGTCGTCGCCAGTTTCCTCGACGCCGACGAGCAGCGTCGGCAGCCCTTCGCGCGCTATGTGAGTCGCGACTTGAAGCCCGAAGATGGTCTTGCCCGTCCCGCTGCGTCCGGCGACGAGCGTCGAGCGCCCCTCGGGAAGGCCGCCGTGCGTGAGGATGTCAAACCCGGGGATGCCGGTCGTGAGCTTTGCGATGCCCATGCGCTGGTTCCAGTCCGTAGAATTCGAGCAGCTCGACGAGCGGCTCTGGATGTGTGAGGTCGCCGAGGATCCACATGGGTGGTTCGGGAAGGCGCTTGCACAAGGTCGGCGTGAACGCGATCTGATCCCGATCGCCGCACGTCGGGTCCTCGGAGAGATTGCACACGGACACGCTGACCCGGCGCGTGGGATAACGCCGGAGGATGCGCTTCAGGTTCGTGACGGCGCGAGCCGACGAGGGAGACGCGGCGCTGACGTAGAGAACCAGCTCGATGCGGGGCGCGGGAATAGATCCTCCGTGAAGCGGAGTACAAGAGTAAGGCGCGCCGCGGCCGAATATCAAGGCACGCGCGCGGCGGAATTGCTGCCAGCTGAAAGTGCACCGGCGGCAACGCTCGCGCTCTACCGCAGGTGCCGGCCGCCGTCGACGCGAATGGTTTCGCCGGTGATGAAGTCGCCGTCGAGCAGCGCCGCGACCGCCCTGGCAATCTCCTGCTCGCCGCCCCAGCGTCCGAGCGGCGTGGCCTCCTCGACGGCGGCCGTTTCCTCCGCGGTGGTGCCGGGCGGCGCGAGGATCGGCCCGGGAGCGATGGCGTTGACCAGGATGTTGTCGGCGGCGAGCTCGAGCGCCAGTGCTTCGGTCAGCGCGACGACCCCGGCCTTGGCCACGTAGTACGGCAGGTAGCCCGCGTAGCGCGGCCGGCCGCTGCGCGCAATCCAGTCGCTGAAGTTGATGATGCGTCCGCCGCCCTGCGCGCGCATCAACGGCGCCGCCGCGTGCGCGCAGAGAAACGCCGCGCGCAGATCGACGTTCAAGGCCGCGTCCCAGGAGGCGACGGTGAGATCGGCAAACGGCGTGTGCACGTAGACCGACGCCATGTTGATCAGGATGTCGAGCCGGCCGAACGAGTCGACCACCGATCGGACCAAGGTCGCTGCAGCCTCAGGCTTCGACAGGTCGACCTGGAAGGCGGCGGCGCGCCGACCCGCCGCGCGCACCGTCTCGACCGCCTGATCCGCTTCAGCGCGCGACCGCGCGTAGCTCACCGCGACGTCGACGCCGCGCGACGCGAGATCGCGGGCGATGACCAGGCCGATGCGCTTGCCTCCGGTGATCAGCGCGACTTTTCCGGTGAGCTCCATGTCTGCGGGAGTCGTGTGGTGGTCGGGTCGGTCGCCCGGGTCGCGTGCGTCACCCACCCGACCTACGCGCCTCTGCGTCAGTTTGGCGCGCCTCGCGTAGGATTATAGCCGCCCGCGTCGGCAGGGTCTGCCGTGAGCCGGGCGAGACTGAGAAGGAGCACCGTGCCTGAGAACATCGGATTCATCGGCCTCGGCGTGATGGGCAAGCCGATGGCGAAGCATCTCGCCGCGGCCGGCCACCGCCTGGTCGTGCACAATCGCAGCCGCGGCGCGGTCGACGAGCTGGTGGCGGCGGGCGCGACCGCGGCGTCGACGCCGGCGGAGGTCGCGAAGAACTCGACCATCGTCATCACCATGCTGCCCGACACGGCCGACGTCGAGCGCGTCCTCACCGGCGCGAACGGCGTCGTCGAGGGGCTGCAGCCCGGGGCGCTGGTCATCGACATGAGCAGCATCTCGCCGGTTGCCACCGAACGCCTGGCGGCGCAGGTCGCCGCCAAAGGGGCGTCGATGCTCGATGCGCCGGTGAGCGGCGGCGAGATTGGCGCGATCAACGCGACGCTGTCGATCATGGTGGGCGGCGACGAGGCGGCGTTCGCGCGGGCGCGGCCGATCCTCGAGAAGATGGGGAACCCGGAGAAGATCGTGCACATCGGCCGCTCCGGCGCCGGGCAGATTTGCAAGATCTGCAACCAGGTGGCGATCGGCGGCGCGCTTGCCGGCGTCAGCGAGGCGTTCGCGCTGGCGAAGAAGGCCGGCGTCGACGCCGCGCGCGTGCGGCAGGCGCTGCTCGGCGGCTTCGCCGCCAGCCGCGTGCTCGAAGTGCACGGCGAGCGGATGCTGGTCGACAACTACAAGCCCGGGTTCCGCGCCAGGCTGTATCAGAAGGATCTGCGCATCGCCCACGAAGCGGCGTCGGCGAACGGGGTGGCGATGCCGGCGACGGCCATCGTGTCGCAGATGATCAACGCGCTGGTCGCCGCCGGCGGCGCCGATCTGGACTATGCGGCAATGGGCACCGTGCTGTTCGCGTTGTCGGGCTCGCGCGTCGACGCGATCCACCCCGACGCCGCGAAGGTCTGACGCCGTTGGCTGTTGCCGAAATAGTCAGCGTAGCGCAGCCCTTCAGGGCTGCCTCGCGCGCGGCCGGTGAGCAGGCCTGAAGGCCTGCGCTACGGGAGCCGCGCTGCTGCAGAAAACGGGGGCGCGCACACGCTCGGGGTGGAATAATTGTGGCCGAGGAGAAACCGATGAACGCCAGACGTGATTTTCTGCGGCAGGTAGTGCCCGCCGGACTCGCAGGGATGGCAGCGCTGAATACCGACTGGCTGGCGCGCGCCGCGTCGGCGACCGCGGCAGCGGCCGATCGCACGCCGGCGGAACTGGCGGCGGACGAGAGCTACTGGCGCGAGATCCAGCAGGCGTTCACGCTCGATCGCACCATCCTCAACTTCAACAACGGCTACACCTGCCCGAGCCCGCGCGTGGTGCACGAGGCGCTGAAGCGCTATCTCGATATCTCCAACCAGGCGCCGATCCACTACATGTGGAACCAGATGGAGCCGAACGTCGAGACGGTTCGCCGCAACCTCGCGGCCGAGATCGGCTGCGACGCCGAGGAACTGGCAATCACGCGCAACGCCAGCGAGGGGCTGCAGATCGCGCAGCTCGGGCTCGATCTCAAGGCGGGCGATGAAGTGGTGACGACGAACCAGGACTACGGGCGGATGCTCGACACCTGGGACCAGCGCGTCCGCCGCGACAAGATCGTCGTCAACAAGATCGCGTTCCCGGTGCCGACGACCAACCTCTCAGAGCTGACCGATCGCATCTCGCGCGCGATTACGCCGAAGACCAAGGTGATCCACATCTGCCACATCACCAACCTCACCGGGCAGCTCTTCCCGGTGCGCGACATCGCGCGGCTGGCGCGGTCGAAGGGGATCCAGACGATCGTCGACGGCGCGCATGCGTTCGCGCACTTCCCGTTCAAGATGTCGGAGCTCGAGTGCGACTACTACGGCTGCTCGCTGCACAAGTGGCTGCTGGCGCCGGTCGGCACCGGCTTCCTCTACGTGCGGCGCGAGAACATCGCGAAGCTGTGGCCGCTGACGCCGGCGGCGGCGTCCAAGAGCGACAACATCCGGAAGTTCGAGGAGGTCGGCACGCACCCGGCGGCGAACCACAACGCGATCGCCGAAGCGCTGGCGTTCCACCAGGCGATCGGCACCGAGCGGAAGGCGGCGCGGCTGCGCTACCTGAACGACCGCTGGGCGAAGCGCGTCGACAAGCTGCCGGGAGTGAAGATCCTCAACAGCCGCGAGCCGAACCAGGCGTGGGGGCTGTTCAACGTCAGCCTCGAGCGCGTCGACGCGCCGAAGGCGTACGACTATCTGTGGTCGAAGTATCGAATCATCACCGCCGCGATCAAGCGCGACGATTACCAGGGGCTGCGCGTCACGCCGAATATCTACACGACGCTCGAAGAGGTCGATACCTTCGCGCACGCAATCGAAGACGTCGCGAAGGGCGGAACAGCGGCAACACAAGCCTGACGCTGCGTTGCCGCTCGCTGTAGGGCCTGGGGGCTGGGGGCTGGACGCATCACTTCCAGCAACCGGCCCCGAGACCAACAGCCAGCCCCTGGCCTCCAGCCCCTACTGCGCGCCGCTCGCAATCACGGCGGCGCGAATTGCCGCGGCGTGCGCGCGAATCGCCGGGTCTTTCGACCCGGTGCGCAGCGCCCTCCCGATCGCGATCTTGGCCTCGCCGATTCGACCCGCCTTGAAATAGGCCCACGCCAGCGCGTCATCAGTAAAGATGTCGCGCCGGTGGACAGCGGCCGATTCGGCGATCGTCACCGCCTCCGCGATCCGCCGATCGTGATCGGCGAGAAAGCGCGCCAGCTGTTTCGGCTCGCGTGCCGCACGCCATCCCGCTTCGGCCGCCGCATACTGCCGCTCGGCCTCCTCGTCGCGGCCGAGCCGCCGCAGCAGATCGCCGGTGCGCGCCGCCAGGTCCGTCGTCGGTGACGTCGCGGCGAGCCGCTGCAGCAACTCGAGCGCGCCGGCGAGATCGCCCTCCGCCGCGATCGCGTTCGCATACCCCATCACCGCGAACGGATGGCCGGGAAACGCCTGCGACGCCGCGGCGTAGGCCGCCTTCGCTTCACGCACGCGCCCCTGCTGCAGCTGCAGATCGCCAACCTGTGCCTGCACCCACGCCAGCGCTTCCGGATCGGCGGGGCTCGTGGCGCCGGCCGCCAGAGTCATTGCCTCGATCGCACCAGGCAGATCGCCCTGGAGCTCGCGCGCGTACGCGACGCGGGCATACGAGGGCGCGCCCGGCCGCAGCGCCATCATCCGATCGAACGCCGCGAACGCCTCGTCGTAGCGTCCGAGCTCCAGGTGGCCGTCGCCGATGACGCCGTAGTTGATCGGATCGTAGGGGCGGGCGTCTCGATTGCGCCCGGCGACGCGAATCGCCTCCTCGAAGCGGTGCTCCGACAGGTACAACGATGCCAGCAGCCGGTTCGCGTCGTAGCTCGCGGGATCGTCGTGCAGCACGCGCGTCAGCGCCTGCTCTGCGCGCGCGGTGAACGCGGTGTTCCCGGTGACGCGCGCCTGTCGCACCGGTGCGTCGACCAGCAGCAGCGCGGCGCCGCTGTCATCGGGGTGCACGCGCAGCCGCGCTTCCATCTCAGCGACGCGGCGCTCGAGTTGGTCGCGCGAAGTGGTCGGCGCGCCCGGCGAGCCGATCGGCTGCGCGGCCGTGTAGGGCCGCCCGCTGCGGCGCGCGTCGCGGATGTTTGCGGCCACGACCATCGCCCCAACCGTGGCGATGATCGCCGCAGGCACGATCGCGCGCAGGCTCAGAAGCCGTCGCATCGGCGCCGCCTCATTCGCCCGCGGGGCGATTCGGGTTCAGCTTCCACGGGTTGCCGCCCGAATGCGGCGGGGCGACGTACGGGAACGTGGCGCGGAACGGCACGTCGTTGCGGTCGACGCGATCGCCGAGCGACGACACGCGCGCCCCCGACAGGACGCCGGCCGCCGCTTGCAGCGTGATGTCGATCACATCGTCGGCCAGCCGGCGGCCGTTGGGGAAACCGGCGATGTCCGCCGCAAGCACGCCCAGCCGTGAGGGACGCGCCGTCGGACCGATGTCGGTGTTGAGCCGCAGCATCTCGCTCGGCCGCCCGCCCGTCTGCTGGTTCAGGTTGGGCACGCCGGTGAGGAACACCGACACGAGATCGTTGCGCGGCGTCGACGGCGCGGTCAGCCCGTAGACAGCCTGCAGCAGCCTCGGCACTTCCGGATCGGTGACGTAGCTCAGGAACTGGGCATCGTCGGCCGGCGTGCTGCCGTTCCACTTGTCTTTCTGCGCCAGCGGAATCACCACCTCGTTCACCAGCGGCATGCCGAGGCGCGAGACCTGCACCATGCTGCCGGAGGTCGTTTCCGCGCCGGCGGTGCGGGTCGTCGTCGCCGGCCGGCTGGCGGTCGACCAGACGCCGATGATCGGGCTGCCGGCGCGCAGCGACGCGCGCGGCACCTGGATGGCGATGGTGTGGACGTTGAAGCCGGCGAGCGAGTCGACGCCGGTCTCCGACAAGTTGCCGCCGTAGAGCAGATCGAAGACGCGCAGGTCGAGGAAGAACGGGTCGTCGGTCTGGCCGGCGAAGACGCGGCCGACGGTGCCATCCGGCTGGCGGAACTCGTAGATGCCGCTGCCAAAGCCGCCGTAGCTCGGCGCCGACGCCGGACCGATGTTGTCGTACATGGTCCGCATCGGCCCGGCGGTCAGGACGGTGACGCCGCGCTCGACGCGCGCCAGCGAGTAGGTCTGGAACAGGTTGCGGTTGGCGTCGTCGAGCGCCTTGATCGGACCGGTGGCGTAGAGAAACGTGTTCGGGTTCACCGTGCCCGAGGTGAAGCGGAACTGATAGGTGATGTCCTCGACCGCGTCGCCGTTGTTGTCGATCTTGATCTCGTAGAGGACGTTGTCGCCGAACCGATAGAAGTTCGGGCCGCCTGCCGGATCCTCGAACGGCACGAACGACGCGATCAGCGTCACCGTGTCGGGCGCGTCCGGGCTCATGAACGCGTAGAGGTCGGTGTTGTCGGCCAGCGGGTCGCCGCTGATGAGCGGCGCTTCGCGATGGCTGGACGCGCGGCCCGGGATCATCGGCCAGGCAACCAGCATCGCGACGAGCGCGGCGAAATAGCATCTCCTGCCCACGAATCCTCCTTCGCTGCCGCACGTGGAGCGGCTTCACCCGACCCTACGTGCGCGCTGAGCCGGCGGATTGGGGCCCTCGACTCGGCTCACTCGAAACACGATCGCCTCGCTCAGGGCAGGCCGAGTGCTTGCGGAGCGCGCTATGCTTCGAAGGATGGCCAAAGTCGGGTCGGCGCCGCCAACGGCGCCTCTTCCGCTGCCCCGCTGGGCTCGCGCGGCCGATTTCGTGGCGCTGACCCTCGCCCTCGTCGCCGCCATCGTCGCCATGTCCGGCGGTTTTCGCGTCCGGCTCGGCGACTGGCGCCTGGCGCTGACCTCGCCTTACCGTCCGCTGCTGCTCGCGGTCGCGATCGGCGTGACGCGGCACGCGTTGACCTTCGCGCGCCACGCGTCGATCACCGGCCACTTATGGCTCAGCGTGCGCGCGCTGACGCGATCGACGCCGTTCGCGGCCGCAGCCACCGTCGCCGTCGCCACGCGGCCGATTGTGTTTCTCGCCGGCTACCTGGCCGTGTTCATGTTCGGCTATGCGCCGGGCGCGCGGCCGTTCGAGGACTTCGACAGCGAGCTCTTGAACCTGCCGCTGCGGTGGGACGCAGGGTGGTACCTGCAGATCGCGCGCGAGGGCTACGAGTACACCGCGCGCATCGGCGCCACCGGCCAGCAGAACATCGTCTTCTTCCCGGCGTTTCCGATGACGATCCGCACGGTCGCGATGCTGCTGGGCAACAACCATCCGGCATACGTCTTCGGCGCAACGGCTGCGTCGCTGCTGCTCTTCCTGCTGGCGCTGACCTACGTCTATCACCTCGCGCGCGAGTTCCTGACGCCGGAGGAATCGACGGCGGCGTTGTGGCTGCTGGCGGCCTATCCGTTCGCGCTGTTCTACGGCGCCGTCTACACGGAGTCGCTGTTCCTGCTCGGCGCCGCGGGCGCGTTCTACCACTTCCGTCACGGCGAACTGGGCCGCGCCGCCCTGTGGGGCGTCGTGGTCGGCCTGACTCGTCCCAACGGCTTCTTCCTCTGCCTGCCGCTCGCCATCTGCGCACTCGAGCGGCAACCGGCCGGCGAGCGACGGTTGTCGCTGAAGGACATGGCGGCCGCCGCGGCGCCGCTGGGAGGCGTGCTGCTCTACTCGCTGTACATCTGGCGCCTCACCGGCAACCCGGTCGCATGGGCCGCCGGACATGCGGCATGGGGCCGCACCTATCAGGGATTGTCGACGCTGATCACGCAGCGTTACCGCGTCATCACCGAGTCTGGCCTGCCGTCGTATCTCGGCCACGAGCCGTACGATTTTCTCAACGGGTTGGGTGTGCTCTTCGTCATCGCCGCGGTGTGGCCGCTGGCGCGCCGCTTTTCGATCGCCTACGCGGTGTTCATCCTGATCAACATCCTGCCGCCGTTGAGCGCGGGCGGGCTGATGTCAGCCGGGCGATTCTCCTCGGTGCTCTTTCCGGCGTTCTTCTGGTTTGCGTCGGCCGTGCCGGCAAGGCATCGTGCGGGCTGGATTGCAGCGTTCGCCGCGTTCGAAGCGTTCAACGCGGCGCTGTTCTACACCTGGCGGCCTTTGATCTAGCGGCAGCCACCCTCTACTTCCGCGCCGATTTCTGATCTGCTGCGCCTGTGGAACCGCGGAGCACGCCGAGCGCGCAGATTTATGTGGTCGATTTTCGATCCAGTATTTCGACCAGCTCGGTGAGCTCCTCGAGCTCGTTCTTCGCGGCGTAGAGAATCGCGCGCCGCTCCTGGAGCGTCGGCGTCGACCAGTCCTCGTTCTCGAGTCGCACGCGCCCGTCCGCGCTGACCTCGACGACCACCGCGTCCATCGGCCCGACAAATAGCCTCATCGCAAGACGCCGTGGCGCTCTTCGAGCCGCCGTTCAGACGCCGGCCGCCGCCGCCGCGCGCATCGCGTCGTCGACACCGAGCACGATGACCGCCGTCGGGCCGACGTCGGCGCCGCCGCCGTAGGCGTATTCGAGGTTGACGTTGGCGTCGCTGACCAGCTTGAGCGCCGGCGCCAGCGCGCCCGGGCCGTTAGGGACGGTGGTGACGATGACGTCGCGCTCGGCGACCTGGTGGTGGTGATCGCGCAGGATCGCCGCGCCGTGCACGTGGTTGTCGACGACCAGGCGCAGCTGCCCGCCGGATTCCAGCGCCATCGCGAGGATGTTGACCCGCTCGTCAGACAGGAGCCGCGTCACGCCGGCCAGCGCACCGGGGCTGTTCGGAAGACGGAGAGAGAGCTCGGTTCGAATCATGGCGGACAAGCGTATCACCGACGTCGGGACTGGGGGCTGGGCTGGGGGCTGCGGACCAGGGGCTGGGGGCTGGCTGCCTTGAGCCGTCCGCTGGCTACTGACGCCACCGACTGACGCGAGGACTGGCCACTGCCGACTGACGCAAGTGATTTGCCCCGGAGACGGTCTTGCCGCCAGTCACCGGCCGCCAGTCGTGTGGCAGCGACTGAAAGGCTGGCGGCGGGCGGCGCGTACGACCGTCCCCGGGGCGCGGGGCAGCTTTGGAAAGAGCGGCGGGCTGCCCTCTCAGGCAACCCGCCGTCGAAATGCGGTCGTTACGCGAGCACCTTGATGACGACGCGCCGGTTCTGCGCGCGGCCGGCCCGCGTCTTGTTCGGCGCCACCGGCTTCTCCATCCCGTAGCTGATGACGTTCATCTTGTGCAGCGGGATCTGGTACTGGTCGTAGAGGTACTTCTTCACGGCTTCCGCGCGCGCCAGGCCGATCGCCTCATTGGTCTTGGCCGCGCCGACGTTGTCCGTGTGCCCCTCGATCTCGAGGAAGATGTTCTTCGGGTCCTGCTTCAGCGACGCGACCATCTCGTCGATCTTCTGCTTCGCCTCGTCGGGCAGGGCCGTCTTGCCGAACTTGAAGTTGCCCTGGTCTTCGCTCAGCACCACTTCGTAAACGAGACGCCGGTTGGCGCGGTCCATCGTTTCGAACTTGGTATTGGCTTCCGCGCCGACGGCCTTCGCCGCGGCCGCGTTCTGGTCGGCTGCCGCCGCCGCGCTGTTGGCGGCTTCGGCGCGCTGCGCCGCCGCAATCGCCTTCTGGTCGACCTCGGAGATGCGCCCCTCGTTGCGGCGCGTCCGCTCCTGCGTCTCCTCGATTGCGCGGCCCTGCGAGTCGACCTTTTCGTTCACCTCTCCAACCGACGTGCGCACGAACTTCTTCGTCGCGCAAGCCGTCGAAGTGGCGACACAGAGCATGGTGATGGGAACAGCCACGAAGAATTTCCGCAACATTTCGATCCCTCCTAGTTCGCCGTCGGGCTTGATTGCCCCGCCATGTAACCGCTACGAGCTCGTACGGTGAGGTCCTTGTTCCGAGCACGGACCACGAGCGGGTGCCAGCCCGGCCGGCCGCTCGATTCAAATGCGATCAAGTACTGATGCCGCAGCTCGTCGATGATCTGCCGCGCCGCGATGCTGCGCTGTCCCGGCGTGCTCGCCACGAACACGTGCCCGCCGGTCCAGGAGGCGAGATCCGCGAGCGGACCGGCAAACGCCGACCCCGACACCGACTTGGTCGAGGCGTCTTCCGAAGGGTTGTCGATCGACGGGACGATGCCGAAGATGTAGACGGGGACGTCGATCGAGCTCGCAAGTGCCGACACCTGCGACGGCTTCAACTTGCTCCAGTTGTCCGCCCCGTCGGTCAGCACCACCACCGCGCGGCGACGTCCCTCGCGCTCGCCCACGCGGTGCGCGGTCGCCGCAATCGCGTCGTGCAGCGAGGTGGCGCCGAACGGCACGACCTCGGCCAGCGATTCAGGCAGCGTCCGCAGCCCGGTGGTGAACGGCACACGCTCGTCCAGATGCGTGTCGAACGTGAAGATGGCCGCTTCGTCGCTGCCGGTCTGCATCCAGCTCAGGACGTGAGCCGCCGCCTCGCGCGCCGTCGGCAGCTGGCCTTCCATGCTGCCGCTGACGTCGAACAGAACCGCGACGCTCAGGCCCGACATGTCGGCGCGGAAGTCGGCGATGCGGCGCGAAAAGCCGCCGTCGAGGACTTCGAAATCGTTGACCTTGAGATCGCGGACGAAGCGTCCCTTCTGGTCGCGCACGACCGCCGCGACGCGAACCATGTCGACGCTTGATTTGAAGGAGACGACCGGCGCCTGAGGATCGGGCCCGGCCGGTTGCTGGGCTCTCACGCCCTGGAAACTGACGAGACTGATAACCGCCGCGCTGACGATCAGGGGTCCCTTTGCCACGCCGGTCCACAGTGCGAGACCGTTGCCAGTCTCCTAAATGTTTGAATCAGCGTGATTTGGCAGAGCCGACGTCGAAACGGCTCAGGCTATGGCCGGGCCGATTTGCGTAACATTTACTCGCTTTTCGAGCTGAACCGGATTCAAGGCCGTGTAATTTCTACCGGGCCGCCACTCTAGTAAAATCGCGGCGTGACGATCGCGAGAGTTCAGCCCAATATTCCAACCGCCGCGCGTGTCCACCGCTTTACCTACGCTATCCGCCAAATCGTCGCGGAAGCCCAGAAAGTGGAAGCGGCGGGCACACGGGTCCGCTATCTGAACATCGGCGATCCGGTCGCCTTCGGGTTCAAGACGCCGCCCCATCTGATAGCCGCGGTAGAACGAGCCCTGCGCGACGACCACAATAACTACGGCCCGTCGGCCGGAATTCCCGCCGCCCGCGAAGCGGTGGCCGACGAATATACGAAAAACGGATTTCCGGTGGCGGCCGACCGAGTCTTCATTACCGCCGGCACATCCGAAGGCATCGAGCTGACCCTGAGCGCCGTCGTGGATGCCGGCGGCGAGGTGCTCGTCCCGATGCCGACCTACCCGCTCTATACGGCGGTCCTGGCAAAGCTGGACGCGCGCGCGAAGTACTACCGCCTCGACCCTTCGAACAGCTGGATGCCGGATCTGGATCACCTCGCGAGCCTGGTGTCGCCGGCGACGCGCGCGCTGGTCGTCATCGATCCGAATAATCCGACCGGCGCCGTGTATCCGGAACCGGTGCGTCGCGCGCTCCTCGACTTTGCCGACCGGCACGGTCTGCTGATCCTGGCCGACGAGGTGTACGGCGATCTTGGATTCCACGGGTCGGTCGCGCCTTACGGGCTGCTCGATCCGGACGCGGCGATCATCTCGTTTTCCAGCCTGTCGAAGGCCTACCTGGCTCCAGGCTGGCGAACCGGCTGGATGGCCATCGGCCGCTCGCCGCGGCTCGACGATGTGGCGGTGGCGGTGAAAAAGCTGGCGGACGGGCGGCTGTGCAGCACGGTTCCGATGCAATACGCGATTGCGCCGGCGCTGACCGGCGATCGATCGCATCAGTTGTCGTTCCGCGAGGCATTGAAGGCCCGCTCGGACCTGACGATGTCGCGGCTGCGGCGGATGCCGGGCGTCAGCTGCGTCGAGCCGACGGCGGCGTTCTACGCGATGCCGCGCGTGGCGCTGCCGCCCGGACGGACCGACGAGGACTTCGTCAAGGCGCTGCTGCACGCGACCGGCGTGTTGTGCGTGTACGGCTCCGGCTTCGGCCTCCCCGCCGCCGAGGGCTTCCTGCGCATCGTCTTCCTCGCGCCGCTCGCGGAGCTGACCGAGATCTACGACCTGATGGAGAAGTTCACGGCGCAGTATCTTTCATCGTAGTGTCCAACCGTGACAGGTCCGCCTAAGGGCGGACACTGCATCCGATGACCCTCGCCCGTCGTGACGCGTTCCTCGTCACGCTCGTCTATCTCGGGCTGACGCTCGCTCTGACGTGGCCGCTCGCCGCCGGTCTCGCGCGCGACATCCCAGGCGACTTCGGCGATCCGCTGTTCTCCGCGTGGGCGATGGCGTGGGCGGCCACGCATCTCGGCCCCGGCTGGTGGCACGCCAACATCTTCGCGCCGCATCCGCTGGCGCTGGCCTACTCCGAACATTTCCTGCCGCAAGGCCTGCAGGCGTGGCCGTTCTTCGCCGCCACGCACAACCCGATCGTCGGCTACAACGTCGTCTTCGTGTCGACGTTCGTCGCCTCCGGCCTCGGCGCGTTTCTTCTCGGGCGCGAGCTGACCGGCAGCCGCGCAGCCGGATTCGTCGCCGGCCTCGCCTTCGCGTTCTCGCCGTTTCGCATCGCGTCGATGCCGCACCTGCAGGTGCTGTCGTCGGCGTGGATGCCGCTCGTGCTCTACGGCCTGCGCAGATACTTCGTCTCCGGTCGGACGTGGCCTCTGGCCGGCGCGGCTGCCGCATGGCTTCTTCAAAACCTGTCGTGCGGCTATTACCTGCTCTTCTTCAGCCCCGTCGTCGTGCTCTACATCGTCTGGGAGCTGACCGCGCGAAAGCTATGGACGAACCGGCTCGTCGTCGCGAGGGTGGCGATCGCCTGCGCTGCGGTGGCCGCGGCAACGGTGCCGTTTCTCGTGCCCTACCTGGAGCTGCGGCGTCTCGGCTTCAACCCGCGTTCGCTCGCCGAGACGAAGAAATTCTCCGCGGATGTCTACGCGTTCCTCACGGCGGACCCGAACCTGTGGCTGTGGGGTCCTGTCGCGACGTCGTGGCAGGAAGCGGAAGGCGTGCTGTTCCCGGGATTGACGATCGTTGTCCTGGCCGCGATTGGCGTGGCGCTCGGGGACGCGCCCGCCCGAACAGCATCGAGAGAACTCGGAAGACGCGCGCTGCGTTCCGCGTCGATGCTGTTCATCACGCTGTGCTGGCTGGCCGTCGTCGGCCTGCTGCTCGGCTGGTCGATTCGGCTTCCCGGCCTGCGCGTCACCGAGTTGTGGCGCACGGTGATCGTCGCCGCCGTGGCCACAGCCGCGTGGCTCGCCGCGTCGCCGCGCGCGCGAGCGGCAACGCGGGCGTGGTTGGCGTCGCCTCGGGGCATCTTCACGGCGATGACGATTTTCGCCGCGATCATGGCGCTCGGCCCGGAGATTCACGCGAAGGGGCGGACGATCGCGGAGACGAGCCTCTACGCCTTCTTCTATCAGTACGTGCCCGGTTACGACGGCGTCCGCGTGCCGGCACGCTTCGCGATGATCGTCACGCTCGGGCTGTCGATGCTGGCGGCGTTCGGCGCCGCGAGGCTCGAACGGTATGGCCGACGCGTCCTGGTCGCGCTGGCCTGCCTCTTCATCGTCGCCGAGGCGGTCGCAGTTCCCATTCCGATCAACGAGAACTCGACAAAGTACGCGCAGAGCGGGCTCGCGCCGCTGCCGGCGCGCGTTGAAACCGGCGCGGCCGCACCGCCCGTTTATCGGTTCATGGCCGGGCTGCCTGACGATTCCGTGATCATCGAGCTCCCGCTTGGCGAGCCGGCGTTCGACATCCGTTACATGTTTTATTCGACCGGGCACTGGAAGCGGCTGGTAAACGGCTATAGTGGCGGCGCGCCGCTGGCGTACGAGTTCCTCACCGAAGCCCTGAAGGATGTGGGCAGCCGCCCTGAGCGTGCCTGGGAGGCGGTGGTCGCCTCCTCAGCCACCCACGCGGTGGTTCATGAAGGCTCCTTCGAGGGAGAACGAGGTCGCCTTTTTAGCGACTGGCTGCGCACACACGGCGCCACCGATGTGGCCGTTTTTGGCACGGACCGCGTCCTGGCGCTGCCGATGTCGAGAAAAACCGGGGATCGCGATCGGCCGGCCGCACCCGCGCCGCTGTCCGCGGCCCGGTACTGGTTTTGATGCGACCCGCTCCGGGAGCGGGCCCGTGCCTGGTGAACGTGAACCGATGACTTCACGATCCGGCCGCAGGCCACTGGCGGTTTTGTACAAGCGCTGGAACGAGCCGAGAAGCCGCTTTGGCGACCTGATGGTCGTGACCTTCGTGGTGATGCAGTGCCTCGACGGCGTCTTCACCTACATGGGCGTCCGCATCTGGGGCCCGGCGATTGAAGCCAACCCGCTCGTCAGCTCGGCCATGAGCACCGCCGGCGTCGCGGCCGGCCTCGGCGGCGCGAAGATGCTGGCGATCGGCTTCGGCATGCTGCTCCACCTGCGCCGCGTCCACAACGTCGTCGCGCTGCTCGCTGCGATCTACTTCATGGTCGCGATCGTTCCCTGGGCCACGCTCTTCCTGACGCATTAGTCTCCGGCCGCCCGACGCCTGAAAGGCGATTACACTGGCGGGATGCTGCGCCGCGACCCGCTGGCTTTTCTCGGCACCGAGCTCGATACGCTCAAGGAGCAGGGCCTCTATCGCCAGCTTCGCATCCTCGACGGCGAACAGAGCCACACGTCGACCTTCGACCATCGTTCGGTGGTCAACCTCTCGTCGAACAACTATCTCGGCCTGACAACGCATCCAAAGCTGCGCGAGGCGGCGCTCGACGCGGTGCGTCGGTTCGGGGCCGGCTCGGGGTCGGTGCGGACCATCGCCGGCACGATGGAGATCCACATGGAGCTCGAACGCCGGCTGGCGGCGTTCAAGCAGACCGAGGCCGTGGTCGTGTTCCAGAGCGGGTTCGCGGCGAACGCCGGCACCGTGGCTGCCGTCTTAACCAAGGATGACGTGGTGGTGTCGGACCAGCTGAACCACGCGAGCATCATCGACGGCTCGCGGCTGAGCCGCGCGTCGATCAAGGTCTTTCCCCACAAGGACGTGGCCGCCGCCCGCACGGTGCTCCAGGAGCTGCCTGCCGGCCAGCGGAAGCTGCTCATCACCGACGGCGTGTTCAGCATGGACGGCGACCTCGGCGCGCTCCCGGAGTTGTGCGCGCTGGCCGAGGAGTTCGGGTGCATCATGATGGTCGACGATGCCCACGCCAGCGGCGTTTTCGGCACGAACGGCCGCGGCACGGTCGACCACTTCGGCATGCACGGCCGCGTCGACATCCAGGTCGGCACGCTGTCGAAGGCGATTGGCGCGCTCGGCGGCTACGTCGCCGGCAGCCGGGCGCTGATTGAATTCCTGTATCACCGGGCGCGCCCGTTTCTTTTTTCCACCTCGCATCCCCCGGCGGTGGTGGCGGCCTGCATCGCGGCGATCGATGTCCTCGAGCAGGAGCCAGAGCTGATCGATCGGCTCTGGGAGAACACGCGATTCTTCAAGGCCGGGCTGCAGCAGCTCGGCTTCAACACCGGGTTGAGCGAGAGCCCGATCACGCCGGTGATTGCCGGCGACGGCGCGCTGGCGATGAAGCTGTCGGATCGGTTGTTCGAGGAGGGCGTCTTCGCGCAGGGGATCGCGTTTCCAACCGTCGCGCGCGACGCGGCGCGGGTACGGACGATCGTCACGGCGACACACACGCGCGACGAGCTTCAGTTCGCGCTCGACGTGTTCGCGCGCGTGGGCCGGCAGCTGGGAATTCGCTAACGCGCGCACAAAGGACACAAAGGCGACAAAGGACAGACAGGGACGAGGGAGAGAGGCCGAGCACCAGTGAACACAGCCCCCAGGCCGTCGTCGCGCCTTGCGGATTTCTTCGACACGTACACGAAGGACGTGACGGCGGAAGATCTGCAGCGGCTGTTCACCCGCGACGCGCGCGAGGCCTATCGCTTCTTCACCCGCGGCATCGACGCCGAGGCGATGCAGCGCCTGCCGTGGTACAAGCGCGCGCTCGAAGAAGTGCGGCTGCTGTTTGTTGCCTTCTCGATGAAGCTGTCGCCGGCGCGACGGGTCGTCTTCGGCTCCGCGTTCGTGCTGGCGCTGATCGGCTTGATCAACCTGTTTCGCGGCGTCGGCGTGATCGAGATCGTGCGGATGCCGTTCATCGGCGGGCTGGGCGTGCTCGGGCCGCGCTTCAGCGACGGCACGTGGTCGCTGCTCTTCGCGTTCGCGCTGATGAACCTGCTGGTGCTGCTCGAAGTCGCCGACCGGCTGTCGCTCAAGAACGATCTCGAGATCGCGCGCGACATCCAGCAGGCGATGCTGCCGAGCGGCGTCTACAGCGCGCCGGGCGTCGAGACGGTCGGCATCAGCCGCCCCGCGAACACCGTCGGCGGCGACTTCTACGACATCCTGCCGCTCGACGACGGCCGCCTGGTCGTGACCGTCGGCGACGTGGCCGGCAAGGGGAGCCCGGCGGCGCTGCTGATGGCGCTGCTGCTCGCCATGCTGCGCACGCTGGTCGACGAGAAGCTCGAGCCGGCCGATCTCATCACCCGGCTGAACAAGCAGGTCTGCCGGCATGCGCCGGGGACGCGCTTCATCACGTTGTTCTATGCGGTGTATCAGCCGCTGACCGGCGGGCTCACCTACGTCAGCGCCGGCCACATGCCGCCGCTGGTGATGCGGCGTCACGGCGCCTGCGAGCGGCTGACCGACGGCGGCATCGCGCTCGGCATGTTCGAGCACTCGACGTACACGACCGGGCACATCATCCTGGAGGCGGATGATTTACTCGCCATTTACAGCGACGGGATTACCGAGGCGGAAAATCCCGCCGGCGCGCCGTTCGATGAAATCGGGCT
>Ga0207675_100001445_pt1 | contig 23800 bp, 17 predicted proteins | sample KBSSwiS42_FD_184305 | JGI IMG/M metagenome (GOLD analysis project Ga0207675, IMG submission 184305) | Switchgrass rhizosphere microbial communities from Kellogg Biological Station, Michigan, USA - KBS Switchgrass S4-2 (SPAdes) (version 2) | ecosystem: Host-associated > Plants > Roots >...
AACGAGCGATTCCTGAAATCGATTCGTTCCATCGTCGACCAGATCAACGCGTTCGAGCCTGAAATCGAGAAGCTCTCGGACGATCAGCTGCGTGAGAAAACTGCGTTCTTCAAAGCGCAGATTCAGGATGCCGTCAAAGACGCGCGCGACAAAGACGACCGCAAGTACAAAGAACAGGAAATTCTAAACGAGCTTCTGCCGGAAGCATTCGCCGTCGTCCGCGAAGCGAGCAAGCGCACCACAGGCATGCGGCACTTTGATGTGCAGATGATCGGCGGACTCGTGCTGCATCAGGGAAAAATTGCCGAGATGCGCACCGGTGAAGGCAAGACCCTGGTCGCCACTCTTCCGTCTTATTTGAATGCGCTCACCGGACGCGGGGTCAATGTGATCACCGTCAATGACTATCTTGCTGCGCGCGACGCGGAATGGATGGGACAGATCCATCGTTTCCTCGGACTGGAAGTCGGCTGCATCCAGAACGACATGGATGATTTCGAGCGGCAGACTGCGTACGCTGCCGACATCACCTACGGCACGAACAACGAATTCGGTTTTGACTACCTGCGCGACAACATGAAGTTCGATCTTGCCACGTGCGTGCAACGAGGTCATTACTTCGCTGTCGTTGACGAAGTCGATTCGATTCTCATCGATGAAGCGCGCACGCCGCTGATTATCTCGGGTCCATCGGAAGAATCGACGGACAAGTATTTTCAGGCAAACGCGATCATCCCACAGCTTCAAAAGGGCGAAGAATTAGAAGAAGGCAAAAAGACCGGCGACTACATCGTCGACGAGAAAAACCACTCGGCAGTGCTGACCGATCAAGGTGTCGACAGAGCTGAGAAGCTGCTCGGCGTCGGCAATCTCTACGATCCGGACAACATGGAGCTGCTTCACTGTGTCGAGCAGGCACTGAAGGCGCACACGCTGTATAGACTCGATCACCAGTACGTCGTGCAGGACGGCGAAGTGATCATCGTCGATGACTTTACCGGCCGTTTGATGAAGGGCCGCCGCTGGTCAGATGGTTTGCACCAGGCTGTCGAAGCGAAGGAAGGCGTGAAGATTGAGCGCGAGAACCAGACACTCGCGACCATCACGCTGCAAAATTACTTTCGTCTTTACGAAAAACTTTCGGGTATGACCGGTACCGCGGAAACCGAAGCGGCCGAGTTCCATTCGACTTACAAGCTCGACGTAATCGTGATTCCGACGCACATGCCGATGGTGCGCAAGGACAATCCGGACGTTATCTATCGCACGCTGCCGGAAAAATGGGACGCGGTGGTCGAAGAGATCAAAGGACTGCACGAGAAAGGCCAGCCGGTTTTGGTCGGCACGGTTTCAGTCGAAAACTCTGAACTGATTGCGCGACGCTTACAGCGGATAGGCGTGCCGCACAACGTCTTGAATGCGAAATATCACGAGCGCGAAGCTGAGATCGTCGCGCAAGCCGGCCGCAAAGGCATGGTGACGATTGCGACGAACATGGCCGGCCGCGGCACGGACATTCTGCTCGGCGGCAATCCCGATTTCATGACGCGCGAGTTTCTGAAAGAGCAGGAAGTCGATCCCGACGAAGCCACCGAATCGCAATGGCAACAGGAATTTCTGAAGGCGAAGCGCATTGTTGAAGCGGAACATAACGAAGTCGTTTCGCTCGGTGGACTCCACATTCTCGGCACTGAACGTCACGAGTCGCGCCGCATCGACAATCAGCTTCGCGGTCGCGCCGGTCGGCAGGGCGATCCCGGTTCGTCGCGCTTCTATTTGTCGCTCGAAGACGATCTGATGCGTATCTTTGCCGGCGACAAAGTAAAAGCGTTGATGCAACGACTGGGCATGGAAGAAGGCGTCGCGATCGAGTCGAGGATGGTTTCGAAGCGGATCGAAGCCGCGCAGAAATCGGTCGAAGGCCGCAACTTTGAGACGCGAAAACACCTGCTCGAATACGACGACGTGATGAACAAGCAGCGCGAGACAATCTACGGTCTGCGCCGCCAACTAATGGAAGAACCCGATCAGCGTGAGTACCTGATGGGCGAAACCGGCGTCGCGCGCGATCTGCTTTCCGACATTACGCGTCAGTATCTCGATCCGAATGTCTCGCCGGACGATTGGGACACCGAAAACTACAACGTTCAGGTCCATACGATCTACGCATTGGACACCGAGTCGGAAGGTATCGATTTCCAGCAGTCAACTCCGGAAGAGATTGAAACCATTCTGTGGGACAAACTCAAGACAAAGTACGCCGAGAAGGAAAAGCACATAGGCGACGAAGCAATGCGCACGTACGAGCGCATCATCATGCTGAACATCATCGATGCGCAGTGGAAGGATCACTTGCTTGCGCTCGATCACCTGAAGCAGGGGATCGGCCTGGTCGGTTACGGACAAAAAGATCCGCTGGTCGAGTACAAGAAAGAGAGTTTCGATCTGTTTCAGGCGATGCTCGATCGCATCGATACGACCACGATTCGTTCGCTGTTCAATCTGCAAGTCGTTGCGGAAGAATCCCCCGAGGAAATTCAACGTCGTCGTCTCGCCGCGCGTCGTCGCGGTCCGCGCTCAATGCAGTTCACCGGTCCCAACCAGGGCGCTGCCGCGGCGGGTGAAGAAGAAGGCAAAGTCAAAACTGTCGTGCGCGATCAGCCAAAAGTCGGGCGCAACGATCCGTGTCCGTGCGGCTCTGGCAAGAAATTCAAAAAGTGCCACGGCGCGGCGTAGTCTTCGTTCTCGAAGAAAGCTCACCTCATGCGCACCAAAATAGCCTTATCATTTCTCATCATTGCGATGGTGTCCGCAATTGCTCCCGCGGGTGCGTCGCCCAAAAGCGATACGCATCAGAATCTTTCGCTCGATCAGCTTAAAGAGAAACTTACCAAACAGTACGCGACCATCGAGAAAACGATCGCGAATCCGCCAAACCCGGCGGATTCTCCCGCACTGGTTCGCACACCCGGGCAGCCGCCTTACGATCTGGCTGATTACAAGAAGCGCCTGCGGCTTTGGCAGGACGACTTGGCGCAGAGCTTTAAGGCCGCCGCGGACACAGTCGAGGAAATTCTGAAAACAAATCCGTCGGATGCCGACTACTGGCGCGAACGGCTTGAGACGTTACGGCTCTACGCGGAGCCGGTCAGCAGCCCGGACACCCGAACAGTTTTCGGTCGCAGCGAAGTCGAGACGTCTGCGCGCATTTTGGAAGCGCCTCCAGCGATTTACACAACCGAAGCTCAGGCCGCCAAGGCGCGGGGCGATGTTCGACTGAGATTGGTGTTGGCGGCAGATGCGACTGTCAAAGATCTGTTTCCCATTAAGTCCTTACGATATGGACTGACCGAGTCGGCCATGGCCGCCGCCGCCCAAATCAAGTTTGAGCCCGCCGTCAGACATGGGCAGCCGGCTTCACAGTTTGTGACTCTGGTCTATGAATTCAAAGATGGACAGGCGCGCAAACCTTATATCCCGCGCTCAGAGTTCTAATCCCGGATCGCGTTTCGATGAATCTTAGGAACCAACTCTGTTTGCCGGCGCGCACCGCTAAAAGGATGATCTTTACGTGCCGATTATGCGATTTGTGGTCGTGATCATTTTGACGATGACGGTAGCGGTCGTCGTTACTCCTCAACAATCTGATAGTGGAACTGACGACCACTATCGCGGCATACAACTTTACAAAGACGGCAATATCAAAAGAGCAATCGACGTGCTCAGCTCGGTCGTTAAGCGCGACAAGAGCGATGTTGATGCGTGGTACTACTTTGGCCTGGCGCTGACGCGCGACAATCAGATCTCCAAAGCTCGGAAGGCGTTCGAAACCGCGACTGACTTACTATCGAATTTCGGTCCCGCACACACGGGACTCGCTTACACCCTGATGTTGACGGGCCGTGACGATGACGCCGGCCGCGAGGCCGCGCGGGCCATCGAACTGAACGACAACGACTACGAAGCGCATTACATCGAGGGCGTTGTGCGATTGCGTCAGCGCCGGCTTGACGAAGCGAAGAACGGAGCAGAGACAGCTATCCGGCTGAAGCCTGGCTTTGCGATGGCATATCTGCTGAAGAGTCAGGTCTACGTCGCAATTTACGGCAGCGATGTAACTCCTCGTTCAAAGATAGTCGACGTAAATCCGGACCCGAATTCGGAAGAGCGAAAACAAGCCCGCGAGCGCGCTCGGTTGCTAATTAAAGAAGCGGCGGATGCTTTGGAGAAATATCTCACATTGGATCCACAAGCGGATGATGCCGACACCTGGCGGCAACAACTGGATACGCTAAGAGTTTACGCAGGTGCAGTGGGCCGGGTGTACAATTCGTCCGCAACAACCACGCGCGCGCGGGTTCTCAGCAAGCCGGAACCTGTCTATACCGCGAAGGCCCGAAATGCGGGAGTCACCGGAACCATTGTCCTGCGCGCGGTATTTACTTCTGAAGGTACCGTCGAGCACATTCTGGTTCTCCGGTCATTGCCGTATGGACTGACGAATGCGGCGATCGAAGCTGCGCGGCGCATCAAGTTCGTGCCCGCCATGAAGGACGGGAAACCCGTCTCGATGTTCATGCAGCTTGAGTACAACTTCAGTCTTTTCTGATCGACTAAATTCTCCCACACAGCGAGCGTGCCATCGGCTACACTGTTTCAGGTGGCCGCTGAACTCACATCAACCCATCCATTAGTCCGATCGATCGTTTCCGGTGCCGCACCTCCGTCCGCGCGGATGGCCGCGGCGCGCGGGCTGTTGCCCCTGGCACAGAGCGAATTGCTTGAAGCGCTCGTTTTTTTGCGCAGCGACTCGGATCAAGCGATCGCGCAAGCCGCCGAGGCAACACTCAATTCACAGACACCTGAAGATCTTTTGAACGTCGCGCGGGCGGCAGATGCGACTCCGTCTGTCCTCGGTTACTTTGCCGCACAAACAAACTTCGCGCGCGAACTGTACGAAGCGGTGACGACCCACGCGAATACGCCTGACACCGCAATTGTTTTACTCGCCGGCGCGACTGCCGACGGTTCACTGCTCGAGTTGATTACGCTAAATCAGCAGCGGCTGATCCGCGCGCCAGAAATCATCGATGCGGTGCTCGCAAACGCTGCACGCACCGCGGAAGCCGAGCGTCGCGCCAGGGAAGTGCGACGCGAGTTTTTTGAAAAAGAGCGCGGCGCCAAACAGATCGCCGGCGAATTGCGAGCGCAGGGCAACGCAGCCGCCGCAGAGTTCTTTGAGTCAGCGGAACTCCAGACGATTGACGGCGCGCTGTCGGTAGACGACGCGTGGTTCCTCGCGCAACACATCGAAGTATCGGACGCTGATATCGATGACACTTGGTTGGCCCGCGAGCTGATTGAAGAGATGCTTGTCGAAACGCCGGAGCAGGCCGTCGCCAATGTGCAGGCAGTTCTGGCGGCCGAGAAGCTGGACGTGGGCGAGGTTGCCCCCGAAAGAATTTCGCTGGTGCGACGCATCATGTTCATGACCGTCAAAGATCGAGTGAAGTTCGCGCTCAAGGGCGACCGCGAAGCGCGGGGTATCCTAATTCGCGATTCAAACAAAGTCGTCGCGACGGCGGTCATTCACAACCCGCGCATCACTGCCAAAGAGATCGAGAACATCGCGGCGATGCGCACAGTCTCGGAAGAGGTTCTCCGTCTGATCGGAATGAACCGCGCTTGGGCTCGTTCTTACATCATCATTCACAATCTTGCGCGCAATCCGCGCACGCCGCTGGCGACAGCAGTGAATATCCTGCCTCGCATCCAGCAGAAAGATTTGAAAGCGCTATCGGAAAATCGAAACGTCTCTGAGGGCTGCCGCCGCCAGGCCTACCGTCTGGTGCAAACGCGCGCGGGTAAGTGAGGAGAGAACATTAGTGATTACGCCGTATGCGGTCTGTCACAAACTTGTCAACATTCTGTGGATTTTCGCTTGACTCGAGCTGGGAATGGGTATAGATTCCGCTTTACCGAGTCACGTTTCAGGTATTTGACAGAGTCGATGACGATCAGTGTGGTGCTGATTCGAAAGCGAATGCGGCGGTTTTTATTTCGTACCTCGCCGCAGACTTTATCTCGCCCGTCAGCACAGCACCACCTTGATTACAGGATCGGCCATCAGTGACGATTCTCAAGTCTTTGCACTGTCATCCCTGTAATACCCGAACCTACCCGGAAGTCGCGCCCCGCCAGTTTTGAATTGGCGGGGCGCATGTCTTTTATTTGCGCTCTCCACGTGGGTTCCCCGTTTCTTGCTGTCGCCCTCAAAGTCTTGACCGACAGTTCAATCGAGCGTAGAGTGCGCGTGAACTTCCAAAGGAACTGTTAGTTCCTGCCTCGCTAGTAAGGATGTTCGGGTCCGTGAAGATGAGCGCATCTGAGCGATGACTCATCATTGAAGTTTCGGATTTTCGAGCGCGGCCCGCCCCAGTGTTCCGAAGGCTCGGTTCCCCAACTCGCACGGTTGGATTCTCCGCTCACATCATTCCTTGGAGGACGAACAAAATGTGTAAACAGTTATCCCATTCTCCCTTGTGCTTCATAATTCCATCGCACATTAACGAGCAGATCGCGCGTAATGGCACTGAGAAGCAGAAGGAGACCGCATTTCGAAACTTAACAGTCTCGTCGCGGTTGCGCGGTCAGCGTGAAATTCTCACCACGTTCGCCGTCCTGGCGACTACGCCGACCGGAACTAAGCGCCGCACCATTTACGATGCCAAGAACGGCATGACATTGCCCGGCAAATTGGTGCGTGGTGAAGGCGCCCCGAAAACCGCCGACACCTCCGTCAACGAGGCGTACGACGGTTCGGGTAAGACGTATGACTTTTACCTGAATAACTTTCAGCGTAATTCCATCGACGACCGCGGCATGCGTCTTGATTCGACGGTTCACTATCGCAAGAACTTCAATAACGCGTTCTGGAATGGCCAGCAGATGGTCTATGGCGACGGCGATGGTCAGATCTTTCAAAGGTTCACGAAGTCGATAGACGTCATTGGCCACGAGCTGACCCACGGCGTGACGCAATACGAAGCCGCGTTGGTCTATCAGGATCAGCCCGGCGCGTTGAACGAACATTTTTCCGACGTGTTCGGTTCGTTGCTGAAGCAGTATGCGAAACAACAGACAGCAAAGCAGGCGGATTGGCTGATCGGCGAAGGCCTCTTTGCGCCTGCTATCCATGGGGTGGCGTTACGATCGATGAAAGCGCCCGGCACCGCGTATAACGATCCTTTGATTGGACGTGATCCGCAGCCGGCGCACATGAAAAATTTCGTCAAGACCACTTCTGACAACGGCGGCGTGCACATTAACTCAGGTATTCCGAACAAAGCGTTTTACGAAGTGGCGATCGCTTTGGGCGGCAAGGCATGGGAACGCGCCGGCAAGATTTGGTACCGGACACTGATCGACAAGATTCAGCCGTTGACGAATTTCGCAGAGTGTGCGGGAATGACGTACGAAGTTGCCGGCAATTTGTACGGTCAGGGCAGCGTCGAGCAGAAAGCCGTGAAGGCCGGCTGGGCGGTGGTCGGAATTCCCATTGGCGCCCCTCTCGCAAAAGCTGCCGGAGCAAGATAACCATGCGTGTTAAGTTCGAAAGATCGGGTGGCTTTGCAAATGTTCCGTTGAGCGCTGAACTTGATTCTGCGGAGATGGAGCCCGATCGCGCAAAAGAGTTGAAACGGCTGGTCGAACAGGCGCGTCCTTTCGACCAGCCTGCCTCATCAACGACTCAGGTGCCGGATGACTTGCACTACAAAGTGACGATCGAACACGGCGGAGAATCGAAAACCATCAAGGTCAGCGACACGGCCGCTCCCGACAAACTCAAGTCACTTTTCGATTTTCTGGGCGAGGAAGCGCTAAACAAGCTGCGGAACAAAGCATAAGGCAGCACGGGCCTGCCTGTCCCGACCTCGCTGTACCCTATTGTAAAAACTTGTGAATTCTCGTCGTTTTCGTGCGCCCGCATCTTGCTGACCGCGAGCCGGCGTAAGATAATGCGCGCACAATTTCACACTTAAGGAGTGCCCGCGATGATTTCTTCAAAACGAATTTCTCTCTTGTTCGCGATGGTTGGTTTTCTGCTCGCGTCGGTTGCGTACGTCGCCGCACAGCAGCCGCCGGTGCAGATTAAGCCGATTCGTCCCAGCCAAAAGGCGAGCGTGATGCAGACCATTGGCGTCACGGACATCACGATTACTTACAGTCGCCCGCCGGTGAAAGGCCGGACGATCTTTGCCGATGCGCCGGCATCGATGGAGGCCCGCGCGAAAGGCGAAGCGACACTCGATAATCAGAACGAGCGTAAACCCGGCGAACCGATCGTTCCCTACAACCACGTCTGGCGTGCGGGCGCGAATGAAGCAACGCTGTTCCAGGTGACTGACGATGTCTTGATCAACGGTCAGCCCTTGAAAGCAGGTTCGTACAGCTTGCACACGATTCCCGGCAAAGATGAGTGGACGGTAATCTTCAACAGCGATCCCGGACAGTGGGGCAGCTTCAGTTACGACAGCAAGAAAGACGCTCTCCGCGTAAAGACTAAAGCGCAGATGGTGGCTGATAATCAGGAATGGCTGATGTACAGCTTCGATCCGGTCACCGAAAATTCCGCGCAGGTGAACATTCGCTGGGAGAAACTGAAAGTTCCGTTCACGGTTGAAGTGAAGGATGTCAAAGCAGCGTGGCGCGCGCGCGCCGACGAGCTGATGGCCGCCAACCCGACTAACGAAGTACTGCCGCTTCAAGTCGCGAACACTTACGCGAATTGGAAGAATTGGGATGAGGCACTAAAGTTTGTCGATCAGTCGATCAAACTCAAGCAAACGTTCCGTAACATGTCTGCTAAAGCGAACGTCCTTTGGGCAGCCGGGCGCAAAGAGGAAGCGATGGCGGCTGCGGACGCCGCGATCGCCAAAGGAAAGGCTGACAAAGTTGATACTGCGGCGTTCGAAAAGCGCGTGGCCGACATGAAGGCGGGAAAGCTGTAAGCACGATCGTGCCGTAGGCACCAGATGTTTATAGCGGTTTCGGGTTCTTCTCTTTACCTGCGGCCAGAGCAAGGCGAGTGCTTTGCACTGGCCGCTTTTATGTTCTTATGCCCCCGCGGGTTCTATATATATTCCGCCGCTACGCGGCGTCGCCAATCGCCCCGCCGTTCTGAAACTTCAAGCTCGTTGGTGCCGTAAAAGTTATATTCTGCGGGAACGTCATGCCGTTTATCGAGGCACTAAAACTTGCGCTTGCGGCCATCCTCGGTCACAAGCTGCGATCGTTTCTCACCCTGCTCGGCGTGATCTTCGGCGTCGCGACGGTCATCGTCGTGGTATCGCTCGTCGAAGGCTTTAATCATTACGTTGACGAGAAGATCGCCGACATCGGCACGAATGCTTTCGCAGTTCGCAAGTACTCGATTGATGACTTCTCGAGCGTCGAAGCGCTGAATGCGGCGCGGCGACGCAATAAAGACATCCGCCTTGAAGACGCCGAAGCCTTGCGAGCACGCGGCGGCGCGATCGCCGACGTGGGCGCCACTGCCGACAGGCTGGGCGAAGTTAAGTACGGCCCGACCACGCTCTCGCGCATTCATATTAGCGCCACGACCGCTAACATGGCCGACATTCAACGCATCGAGGCGGCGTCCGGCCGCTACTTCATCAAGACCGAAGATGATGCGCGCCGCACCGTGACCTTTATCGGATCAGACGTGGCGGAAAAGTTATTTCCACACAGCGATCCCCTGGGCCAGACAATCAGGATCGACGGTCATGTTTTTCAGGTAGTCGGTGTGGGCAAAACGCTGGGCTCCGTCTTCGGCCAATCGCGCGACAATTACGTTGCGGTACCGCTCTCGACGTTCCTCGCGCTCTACGGCTCGCGCCGATCGTTAAGCGTCAGCGTGATCTCAACCAGCGAAGCGACTTATCAAGATGCGGTCGACGAAGCGCGCACGGTGATGCGAATTCGTCGTCGGCTCGGGCCAGGCGAAAAGGACAATTTCGGCGTCATCACGCCGAGCGCGATCAACGAGCTGCGCGACAAGATCTTCGGCACAATCCAGGTAGCGGCGATTGGCGTCACGTCGATTTCGCTGGTCGTCGGCGGCATTGTGATTATGAATATTATGCTCGTGAGCGTGACCGAGCGGACAAAAGAGATCGGCCTGCGCAAGAGCATCGGCGCGCGACGCGGCGACATCCTGAAACAATTTCTGGCAGAGTCGACGATGCTTTCGCTGTTCGGGGGCGCCATCGGCATCACCATCGCGTACGCGCTGGCGAAATTAGTCGCACTGCTGACACCGGTGCCGACGGCATTGCCGTGGCTGGCCGTGACGTTTGCGTTGTTCGTTTCTGCGAGCGTGGGATTGATTTCCGGAGTCTATCCGGCGTGGCGCGCGGCGCGTTTGGATCCGATCGAAGCGCTGCGCGCGGAAACATAAATTGAAAATTGAAAAGTGAAAACTGAAAAGTTCGAATTGAGCCACTGTCGAATCTTGGAAGGTTTCTGGTCAGGGCCGGACAATCTAAATTTTCCATTTTTCACTTTTCATTTTTCACTGCTGTTTCGCGAAGCCAGATGAAGCTCTTACGCTCCGACTTCCTCGAGAACCTCCGCATGGCGCTTGATACCTTGCGCCAGCACAAGCTGCGTTCGCTGTTGACTATATTGGGTGTGGTGATCGGGACGATGACGGTGATCGTGATTGCCGCGTTTGTCTCCGGCATCGACGCGCGTGTTTCGAAAGAGATTGAATCGTTCGGCACGAACTCGATCTACATCTATCGTTTCGATCCGGGTTTCAATTTCAATCCGACGCAAGAAGAGCGGATGCGCAAGCCGCTCACCTACGAAGACATGCTGGCGATTCAGAACGAATGTCCATCGGTCATCTATTCCGCCGCGTTCATGTCGCCCGTGGATTTTTTCGGCGGCCCATTCACCGAACGCGTGAATGTTCGTTACCAAACGATTGAAATGACGAACGCCGCCGTCCAGGGCGCGTCGCCTAGCTACTTCAAGATGGGCGTGACGAACATCGGCGAAGGACGATACTTCACCGACGAAGAAAACACGCGACATGCGAATGTCGTCGTCATCGGGCGTGACGTGGCTAACACTCTATTTCCGTTTTCGAATGCCGTCGATCAGAACCTGACCATCAATGGACGCGCGTATCAAGTCGTCGGCGTGCTGGCCGAACGCGATGTTTTTCTCGTCGGCGCGGAAGATCCAAACAACGAGAACAAAGCGGTCTACATGCCCTATCTGACGCTGCGCAAGCTTTATCCGGATGTTGACGACAACTTTGTGATGGCCCAGGCACGGCCGGGCCAGATGCATGACGCCGTCGAAGAGATTCGCGATCTGCTCCGCCGGCGCCGCAAAGTTAGCTTCGACAAGCCGGACAACTTCGGCGTCTCGACTTCCGACCAGATCATCACGCAGTTTCAGGCGATTACCGGCGGCGTGTTTGCTTTGATGGTCGCGATTTCCAGCGTGGGGTTACTGATTGGCGGCATCGGTGTGATGAACATCATGCTGGTCAGCGTCACTGAGCGCACTCGCGAAATTGGCGTGCGCAAAGCGATTGGCGCGCGCCGCCTCGACATCATCGTTCAATTTTTGATAGAAGCAGCCACGCTGACCGGCATGGGCGGCTTGCTCGGCATTTTGGTTGGCTCAGGGATCGCGCTGCTGATCAAAACGATCATGCCGACGTACATTCCCACCTGGGCCCCAATCGTTGGGTTCGTTGTCTCGGTCGGACTGGGCCTCGTGTTTGGTCTGTGGCCGGCGTGGAAAGCCGCACGATTGAATCCGATTGAAGCGCTTCGATTTGAATAGCGCAATCACTTAATTAGCGTCGGTAAAAAAGCTGGCATCGAGTTGTCATTTCCGCTAAGATTCGCGGCCTTAGCGATCGTTCTAACTTCTGTCGTCGAAAGGTCGCGCATGCCTTCACACAAAGAAAGCGACAAAGCAGACGTCCCTCGGAATCCGCGTTTCGGCAGATTGCTGAAAGTGACCAAGCGTTTGATTCTGATGACGCTTTGCGGATTAGCGGTCGTGGCAGTCTTCTTTGGCGTCACCTTGATCTTCGGAAAGAAGTTCATGGTGTCGTGGGCTTGCTTTGGCTGCGGACTGGTGGGCGGTTTTGTCAGCATCCAACAGCGACTAAAGAAAATTCCGGATGAAGAGTTAGAGCTGCTTTCGCGCTCGTGGTTTCAGATTCTGCTCATTCCGGTTTATGGTGGCGTGTTTGCGCTGGTACTCTACCTCGCCTTTCTCGGTGGAATCATCGAGGGTGCCATGTTCCCGCGATTCTCAGTGCCTGAATTTGCCGCTCCGCCGTCTACGCAGGACATGAAAAACTTGTTTACGTCTACTTATCCAACTGCCGGTGTCGATTTAGCGAAGCTGATATTCTGGTCGTTCATCGCAGGGTTCTCTGAACGCTTTGTACCGCAAATAATCAGCAAGACGACAAACAGCAAGGATAAGTGACGTGCGAGAGTCGTCCGACCGGGTTTGTCGAAGCACTGATTCGAATAACGCCCGCTGCAATCTTAAGACTCATGAAAAATAAACAATTCCGACGCGCGTCACTGACGCTGACGCTGCTGGCTTTGCTTGCCCCGCAGTTGATATTGGCCCAACGGGCCACATCACCGACCCCAAAACCTTTTGAACTGACGGTTGACAGCATCATGCGTGGGCCCCGTCTGGTCGGTTATCCGCCGAGCGGCGTTTACTGGGCGCAAGACAGTCAGCGCGTGTACTTTCGCTGGAAGCAGGCAGACGAGGCGCGATTGAAAGAGATGAGTCTGTACGTCGTTAATCGCGACGGCACAGGCCTGCGACGTTTGACTGATGACGAAGCAAAGCAAGCGCCGCCCGCGAACGGAGAATTGTCGAAAGACAAATCGATGACGGTGTTTACGGATGAAGGCGACATCTTCATCTACGACCATGCAAAGAATGCGCGGCGGCAAATCACTAAAACAGTTGACGCCGAAACGAACCCGCATTTCACGTTCGATCAAAAACGGATTTACTTCACGCGCGCGAACAATCTCTACGTAATGACGCTCGATGGAGGCATGCTCGAACAACTCACTGACATCCGTGTCGGCGCGGCACTGCCGACGGCATCGCCGAAAGGAACTGACAGTCAGGAATATTTGAAAAAGGAAGAGCGCGGGTTGCTCGATGCAGTGCGCGAGCGCGCCGAACAGCGCGAAGAGCAGGAGAAAAAACGGAAAGAGCGCGAGACGCGAAAGCCATTCGCCGTTCCCACAGGTCAAAACGTTGTCAATCTGAATCTCTCGCCGGATGGTAAGTACGTGATTGCGACAATCAGCGAGCCGGGCGCCGGCAGCAAAAACACGATTGTGCCGAACTACGTGACTGAGTCGGCTTACACGGAAGATATTCCCGGCCGCAACAAAGTTGGCGACACGCAAAACCGCACGCGGCTGGTTTCGATCAACGTCGAAACGGGTGAAACGAAGAACGTCGATCACGGGCAGAAGCTGCCGGCGAATGCTTCGCCGCAGCGGACGGAAATGAACGCGACGGAACAGGCGCAGAAGGAAACTGGTGAGGCCAAGAAGCCGGCAGAACCAAAGCCTCGCGAAGTGCAACTCTCGCAACTTCAGTGGTCAGAGGATGGGAAGAACGCGGTGCTGATGGGCCGCGCCGCGGACAACAAGGATCGCTGGGTGATGCTGCTCGATCCGGCAACCGGAAAAACGAAAGTGCTGGCGACTGTGCATGACGATGCGTGGGTGGATGGGCCCGGCGCATTCACGCTTGGTTGGCTGCCGGATAATGAGCAGGTTTACTTCGAATCAGAACGCGACGGCTGGGCGCATTTGTATTCAGTTTCGATCAATGGCGGGGAGCCGAAGCAACTCACGTCCGGCCCGTTTGAAGTTTCCGATGTGCGCCTGTCCCAGGACAAAACGAAGTTCTATTTCACCTCGAGTGAAGGAAGCGTTTTTCAGCGGCACCTTTTCTCGATGCCGATTGACGGCGGGGCGCGCTCGCAAATCACGGGCTTGCCCGGATTGAATCAGACGGACATCTCTCCCGATGAGACCCTGATTGCTGATGTGCGTTCGTACAGTAATAAACCGCCCGAACTGTATCTGGTTCCGAACAAACCGATGGATGAGAAAGCGTCGGCGGCGATCAAGCCAGTGACAACTTCACCGATTCCGGAGTTCTTCACCAACGATTGGATCGATCCGCGGCTCGTCAGTTTCAAAGCGCGCGACGGCGCAACCGTTTGGGGACGGGTGTATGTGCCTTCGAATTACAGAGGTGGCGGGCCGGCGGTGCTATTCGTGCACGGAGCCGGTTATTTGCAAAACGTGCATCGCTGGTGGTCGCAGTATTTCCGCGAGTACATGTTCAATCATCTTTTGATGGAGCGCGGTTTTGTTGTGCTCGACATCGATTATCGCGGTTCGGCGGGTTACGGCCGCGACTGGCGCACCGGAATTTATCGGCACATGGGTGGCAAAGACCTGACCGACCACGTCGATGCTGTGAATTATCTGGTGAATGAATTCGGCGTCGACCCAAAACGGGTCGGGCTCTACGGTGGCAGCTACGGCGGCTTCATTACGTTGATGGCGATGTTCACACAGCCGGACGTGTTTGCGGCCGGCGCGGCGCTGCGGCCGGTGACTGACTGGGCGCACTACAACAATCCGTACACCGGCAACATTCTGAATCTGCCGCAGAACGACGCCGAGGCTTACAAACAAAGTTCGCCAATCTATTTCGCGAACGGATTGAAAGGCGCGCTGTTGATTTGCCACGGCATGGTTGATGTGAACGTGAACTTTCAGGACACCGTGCGGCTGGTCGAGAAGCTGATCGAACTGCGCAAAACGAACTGGGAAGTCGCGCCCTACCCGGTCGAAGATCACGGCTTCGAGCGCGAGGAAAGCTGGGCGGATGAATACAAACGTATCCTGAAATTGTTTGTCGACAATTTGAAGCCGGAGGTGCGTGTTTCAACGAACAAGGCGCGCGGAGGGCGGAATTGAATTCGCGCGGCTTCGCCGCCGCGCAGGGCGGTCAGCCTATGGCTTACCGATCCCTCATTGAATAAGGAATAACGGCGAGGCTGAGCCTCACCGAGAGTTATCAAGCTCCCTCCCGGTAAGGCTGAGCCTTACCGCACTGTGCTGCGGCAGAGCCGCGACATTCATGCGTTCAATTATTCTTATCTTACTGTTGATTATTACCTGCGGTGTCTTGGGACTCGGTCAAGAGATCCCTCGCGACTCGCGTTACCCCGCTCACTGGTGGACGCCGATTAATGATCCAAACAAACCAGACTGGGAGATCCTGCCGCAGGAAGCCAAACCCGGCGAAGTCATCCTCTCAAAACGCAACGAACTTGGTTTGCTTTCGAATTTCGCCGCGACGCCGTTTGTCTTTCACGGCAAGCGTTACGCGAGCCTCGAAGGGTTTTGGCAGTCCATGCTCTATCCCGAAGGGCCGAAAGATCCGCGCGCGAAGTATCCCGGGCTCGAATGGAAGTACACGCGCGCACAAGTCACGCAAATGACGGCGTTCGAAGCGAAGCACGCCGGCGACCTCGCGGAAGAGAACATGCGGAAGATGAAGATCGGCTGGGTCAGTTTTGAAGGAAAGCGTAGCGCTTATCGGCCGAAGAAACCCGGCCGTCATTATCGGCTAATCGTCGCCGCAACCTGGGCCAAAGTGAATCAGAACGCGGACGTGAAGAAGGTTTTGCTCTCAACCGGTGATCTGATTCTGAAACCCGATCATCATCAGGAACCGAACGCGCCCGCCGCGTGGCGATACTTTGAAATCTGGATGAAAATTCGACAGGAATTACAGAACCGCGAACGGTAGTGAGCGGAATAATGGCGCAACCGGTGCGCGGAGACGGGATGGTGATAGTTGAATACTTAACCCGCTCACTACCGTTCGCGGTTCTGTATTTCCTCAAACCTCACATTCCCAATTTCATACTTCCGCCAGTCTTTGTAGTCAAAGTGCCACCACTCAGCTTCGTAGACCGTGAAGCCCTCAGCTTCCATGGCGTCGCGCAAAAGCTTTCGATGCCAACGCTGTAGGGAAGTACCACCCGGATAATTCGGGTAAGCGCGCGCAGTGGTTTCGTCGTAAGTGCTGACCATCTCGATAGGCTTGCCGGTTTTCAAATCGTAAAGCGTCAGATCAACGGCGCAGCCGCGATTGTGGCGCGAACCTTTTGATGGATCGGCGACGAATACGTGCTTGTCCTCAGGCGTTGCGTCCCAGAAGACTTTCGTCACGTACCACGGGCGATAAGCGTCGTGAATGAGCAGACCGTAACCAAACTTTCTGAGATTGCGATTCGCGCGCACGACGGCTTCGGCGGCGGGACGTTGCATGAATGCGCGCGCCTGCGAATAGAACTTTGTCCCGAGAAAGTTGTTTGTGGTGGCGTAACGAATTTCGAGATGAATTGTCGGATCGAGTTTGCGCAGTTCAACCAAGTCCGTCGGCATGAAATGTATGTTTTCGTAGGGCGGTTTCGCCGCCAGTGCTTCCCTCATCAGCTCAGCGACGGGACGAACCGGTTTGATGTGCAGCTGATTGCCTGACTCGGGTTCGATCGCGCGGCGTTTGAGGACGAGGCTTTGAGCCCTACCTGACGGTCGGGCTAATGCACTAATGTCCGATCTGACTTGAACCTGCGTCGCTCGTCCGTGTAAGTCACGCGTGAAGACAAGTTGTCCGGTTCTCGAACTCTGAGGCGAAAACTTGAATATATCTCTTGAGGCTTCTTCCAGGAGAGAGAAATACTCGTATACGTCTTTGACCGAGTCTTCGGCGATCGGAGAAGCCTCTTGACGCTTGAAAAAGGCAGCCAGCTTTCCGTCCTGTTCGAGGATGATAACGATGTTGTCATCCAGTCCGTACTCACCGATCAGACCTCGCCAACGCGCCGGTGCAGGAGCGGGTTTGGGTGTGAGTTGCGTCGCCTGTGCAGATGAGATCGAGGCGAACACAGAAAGGAGAATTATCCCGGCGAAAATGTTCTTTATCTTTGGAATCATTTGAGAGTGATTCTAACAGTCAACGAGCCTGCCAAGCAGGCGGCATCAAGAAGAGGTGCCTTGCGAGTTGAGTTACAGAACCGCGACCGGTAGGGAGCGGGATAAAGACTCAAGGTGAGCCGAGGACTTGACTAACGTTTTAAGGCGTATCTTGTGCCTTTAACCCGCTCGCTAACTGCTCGCGGTTCTGTACCTCTCGCTTGCGAGATTAATCCTTTCGATAAATCACACCATTCTTCATCACAAACACAGGCCGTTCCATTGCGTGAATGTCTTTCAGTGGATCGCCGGAAACTGCGACGATGTCAGCCCATTTGCCGACGGTAAGTGAGCCGAGGTTCTTGTCCCAACCGAGCAGCTTCGCGCCGTTCATGGTGCCTGCGACGATGGCGTCCATATTCGACATGCCGCCCCAATCGACGAGCAGAAAAAATTCGCGCGCGTTTGTGCCGTGCGGAATGACGCCCGCGTCGGTGCCCAAAGCAATTTGTAGTTTGTTGGCGACCGCAATCTTGATCGCCTGTCGAACATGCGCCGCCGCAGTCAAAGCTTTCTCAGCGCGCAAGCCTTTCAGCACGCCATTCTTCGCCGCGCGTTCGACTGCCTCGCCCGCCATCAGCGTCGGCACCAGATACGTACTGCGTTCTTTCATCAGACGCGCGCCTTCTTCATCGAGAAACGATCCGTGTTCAATGGAAGAGACGCCGGCTCGTGTCGCGATCTTGATTCCTTCGGTTCCGTGCGCGTGTGCGGCTACTTTTCTATCCAGCTTATTTGCCTCGTCGACCAGGGCTTTCAATTCTTCATAACTGTATTGCGTTGCGCCGACCGCGTCGCCTTCCGAAAGTACTCCGCCGGTTGCGCAGGTCTTGATGACGTCGGCGCCGTACTTGATCTGATAACGCACCGCGGCGCGCACTTCTTCCGGCCCGTTCGCGACGCCTTGCATGGGACCGAGTTGCAGCAAGCCCGGCTTGTAACCATTTTCATCGCAGTGGCCACCCGTAATGCCAATCGCGTGTCCGGCCGTTTCCATGCGCGGTCCCGGTGCCCAGCCTTCGTTGATAGCTTTGCGCAGAGCCATGTCACTGAATGGCCCGTCAGCGCCCACGTTGCGCACGCTCGTGAAACCGGCCATCAAAGTGTCGCGCGCGTGAATGACACCTAGAATTGCGCCCCACGCCTCATAGTCACGCACTGCCGAAGTCTCGCCTTCGGGATCGCCCAGAACCCGACCAATCAGATGGGTGTGGGCGTCGATGAAGCCGGGCAACAAAGTCACGTCACCGAGATTAATCACCTTTGCGTCCTGCGGCGGGCGGACTGATCTGGCGTCCCCAACCGCCGTGATTTTGTTGTCGGTGACGACGACAACTGCATTGTTGATAGCCGGCGCACCGGTGCCGTCAATCAGTCGCGCGGCCCGCAACACGACCACGCCTTTCCCTTCGGGCGGCTGTGGTCGAATGCCGATTGGCTGCTGGCTTTGTGCGGCGGAGAGGCAAAAGCAGGCGAGAAGCGTTAGGCCGATGACACCTACTCTGAGCTGTATCACAGGGTTTTTCCTCGTTTTATTTGGAATGAAAGTGAACCACCGCTCGGGCGACGGCCGCGGCATTCTAGTTGAGATTTCAGGCAGCCGCCAGTATTGCCGATGAGCGCCTTCGGGAGTATCTTTTTCGCAACCCAGGTCTCCTTTTCAGCGTGTCACGTTTCATCGATGCGGCTCAACTATTCATTTTCGAGCTTTGCGGTCCTGCTTCTTGTCATACTGCTGAGTCCGACCTGTGTCATCGCGCAGGTTGATGAAAAAGAGAAAGCGCAGAAGGAGCTTGAGCAGCGTCAGGAACTCGCGCGCAAAACCGTTGCGCTTTTGGACGAAATTATCGCGGGGGCCTGGGGTTTGAAGCTGCCTGAGAATCGATCATTCGTTCAAGCGAGCGCCGCGGATCTGCTGTGGAAGCATGACGAGAAACGAGCGCGCACACTGTTTTGGGACGCGCTCAGCAGTCTCGGTTTGCGAACCGATACTTCCGAAGATGCGACCAAAAAAGATGCGGACCACTCGAAGACGAAAAGCACGCAAACCAGGAATCAATCAAAGGAAAAGGCACAGAAGGAATATTTTGAAGCCTTTTCCATGCGGCGAAATTTTCTGATCCGCGTCGCACGTCGCGATCCTCAGCTCGCGTTGGATATGTTACGGGCGACCCATCAGCCGCCGCTCGATCTAAAGGACCCAAACTTTCGCTTGCCTGATGACAACGATCTCGAACAGGAGATTGCGAACCAGGCCGCTGAACGCGATCCGAAAAGAGCGCTGCAGATCGCGCGCGAAAGTTTGGCGAAAGGGTTGACGTTTCAGTTATTGAGTCTTGTGCATAGTTTGAATCAGCAGAACCAGGAACTCGCGACCGAATTTGCCGGAGACATCATCGACAAGATTCACACAGACATTTCGACGGATCAGGATGCGTTCTGGATCGGAGTTAGTCTGTTGGGCTTATCCAGAACTCCGGCCGCCAAGACTGAGAGCCCCAACTTTCCCACAGTTGCGTGGCATCCGCTGAACCTAAGCGATGATCAGCGCCGTGAACTTGTCGAACTGCTGACTGATGCGGCGTCAAAAGCTTCAGCAAATCCCAATCTCGCGAGTGGGCTGAATGAGGTCATGCCTGAAATCGAGGCTTTTGCTCCCGACCGCATTGCGCGTGTCAAAGCGAAAATGGCGCAAGTCGATCGCATGCTGACCAACGGTCAGCAGGATTGGAAGACTTACGAATCCCTAATGCGAACGGCAACGCCAGAGCAGATGGTTCACGCCGCCAATTCATTAGGCGACGAACAACGACGCTCGCTGTATCGCGAAGCTGTGTCTCTGGCCGTCATGCGCAATCGAGCCGATGCTTTGCGCGAAACCATCAACACCGAGATCGCCGACGAGACGCAACGCAAAGCGCTAAACGATTCGCTCGACGCCGAAGAAATCGCATCCGCGGTTTATCAGGGCAACGTTGATGAGCTGCAAAAGCTACTGCCAGCAATTCGACTAAAAGAGCAGCGTGCGACCGCGATGGCGGAACTTGCAATGATGCTCGACAAAAAGGGCCGGCACGAAGAGGCTTTGAAGCTGCTACAGGATGCGCGGCCGCTGATCAAAATTGATTTCAATAGCGACACCCAATCGCGGGCGTTTATGGCGCTGCTACTTGCATACGCGCTGATTGATCCACCACAAGCATTCGCTATCGCTGAGCCAATCATTGACCGCGCCAACGACAACATCTCGAAACTCTTGTTGCTGGACAAGATCGTGCGCAGCGGAGCAGTCAAGAGTGGCGAGATTGTCATGCAGGATCCCGGAGTGCCGCTCGACTTTGCGCTCATTAAGTACGGACGAGGCGCGGTGGCCCTGGCGAACGCCGATTTCAACCGGACAAGGGCGCTCGCCGATCGTTTTCAGAGAAATGAACTGAAGCTAATGGCCCGCTTGCTGATTGTGCAGTCAATCCTGAGAAGCCTCGATTCTCCTGAGAAACCTGAGGCACCCACCGAGAATTCCCCTTAGCACTATTCACCTCTGGCGGTTCGCGTCGGATTTTTTGCAGCAAGCTGAACTATACTTAGCGCGTCCGAGGTGCGTACCAAACAGTATGGGCGTCGCAAAACTGACTGACCAAAACGTAATCGTTCCGCAAAGCAAATATGCGCAGGTCGAACGCGAGCGGCGATATCTGCTGAACGATTTGCCGGAAGGATTAGCGCGGACGGATCCGCATGTGCAAATCACCGACAACTACATCACCGGTACGCGCCTGCGGATTCGGAAGGTACGTGATCCGAAGACAAACAAATGGACCGTCAAGTTCACACAAAAGTTCGCCCCGAATCCTAACGATCTATCGCGCACGGTCATCACGAACATCTATTTGAATGCGGCGGAAGCTGAGATGCTCTCGGTGTTCGAAGCCAACGAGATTCGCAAAAACCGCTACTATTTCGATTTTGCAGGTCGTCGTTTTTCAGTTGATATGTTCCTCGGCGACCTCCTCGGATTGGTGTTGGCTGAAACCGGCTTCGAAAATGATGAAGAGATGGCCGTGTTCCCAGCGCCTCCGTTCGCGCTTGCTGATGTGACCAACAATGAGATATTTACGGGCGGCCGTTTGTGTCATCTGACTTTTGAAGATATTCGCAGTGAGACGCATCGGGCGGGTCTGGTGAAAGCCCAGACCCCCAATTAGACATGATGAGAATCAACCTACGAATCACCTTGCTCCTTCTAACTGCGGTCGTTCTCTTTGGTGCATGCCGGAAATCGACTACCACTCAGACCGCGAACACCAACATGGCCTCACCGCCTCAAGAGACAATTGGCGGCGGCGCCGCACCGGCGGGCGAGAAGTTCTTTTTTCGCGGCTGGATCGCCAATCTTTCGATTGAGATGGCGCTGGTGCGCGAACCTGAGCGTCTTACCGGCACGTACTTCTATCCGCGCGTCGGGAAGAACATCGATCTGAAGGGCACAATCGACAGCGGGGGCAAGCTCGAGTTGCGCGAAACAGACGAGACCGGCAAAGACACGGGCGTCTTCAAAGGTCAGTGGAAATCAAACGAGATTGGTTTTGCCGCAATTGAAGGCAAGTGGTCGCGACCTGACGGGTCGAAAGAGACGGATTTTGAACTCACGCAGCAGCCCATCGAGTTCACAGCAGTGGTGCGCGTCGTGCCAAAAGTGATACGCGAAAACAACAAGGAAGGAAAATACACGGTCAATGTTGAGTATCCGCAGATCGAAGGCGATTCACGTTTCGACGCGTTCAATCAACAGGCGCGCTCGATGATCAATAAGGACATTGCCGCCTTCAAAAGCGCCGAGGGCAATCCCGGCGAGGAAGAGACCGTTTTGGCCGATGAAGCGCAAACTTCCACGCTCGACGTTGGCTACAACGTTCGTTTCGCCACCGATGATTTGATCAGCGTGGAGTTTTCCGAGAGTCAATATTCCCGCGGTGCGGCGCACGGCAGCAATTTCACGGTGGTGCTGAATTACGACGTGAAGAACAAGAAGAAGCTCGCGCTCGCGGATCTTTTCCAGCCAAAATCGAACTCCTTGAGCGTGATCTCCGCCTACTGCATCAAAGACCTGCAGGATCAGAGCAAGAAGAACGACATGCTCATGGAAGATCAAATTAAGGAAGGGGCCGCTCCGCGCGCCGACAACTATGCCGCCTGGACAATCACCCGCAAAGGTCTGTGGATTACTTTTGATCCTTACCAGGTCGCCGCGTACGCTGCGGGACCGCAGCATGTTCTGGTTTTGTACTCAACGTTGAAGTCAATCGTTAAGCCGGACGGCGCGATTGGTAATCTGGCCGGGTGACGGCTGGCTCGACTAACCAGAGTTATGAACGGTGTCTTCGGGTTTTTGGTATTCCTCGGAATCAGCGTCTTCTGCTGGCTGGTGGTACTCAAGCCGTCTTTTCGTCGAAGCAAAAATGAACCCGCGTATTATTTCTGGCGACTAAACAAACAGGGTCGGCGCGATCTGGGCGGGATGTACCTCGCGGCGAGCTTGGTTGGAGCCATGCTCTTTTCAATGATTGCGCTGGTCTTTGTCATTGTCGCGATCTCCCGATTTCTGTCTCGTTAATTTAATCGATGAATCGACAGATCGGTTTGTTAGTTGTGATTGCGGGCGGCGCAATGGTCGTGATCGGTCTGCTCGTTTATTTAGGCGCGTTGTCGTGGTTCGGACGCTTACCGGGCGACATTCGTTACGAAGGCGAACATACGCGTTTCTACTTTCCACTTGTCTCGTCGCTGCTCGCGTCGGTCGTTTTGAGCGTGTTGTTTTATTTGCTGCGCCGATTCTTTTGATTGACCATCATGCGGTAAGCATCGGCGCGCTTCATTCCCAACTCCTTCGCCGCCTGCTTCAAAGCAGACTTTTGATCCATCCCTTCGCCTTCCAGCTGTTCGATCCGTTCGCCCAATCGTACGTTCGGGTCAGTAGTCGATGGAGATGGCAACTCGGCGGCTTGGCCGGAGATAATCAAGACCATCTCACCGCGCGGTGCTTCTGAACTTGAGAGCCGCTCGATTAGTTGAGACAGCGATCCGCGCGCGAACTCCTCATGAAGTTTCGTCACCTCACGCGCGATAACGGCCTCGCGGTTGCCCAATACTTCCAGCGCCTCCTGCAACGTCGCTTTGATGCGATGTGGTGCTTCATAGAAGACAAGCGTGCCAGCAACCGTACGCAGTTCGTTTAACTTTGCCCGCCGTGCGCCGGTGCGGGCCGGCAGGAACCCGGCGAACAAAAATTGATCCGTCGGTAAACCAGATACACTTAGCGCGGTGATGACCGCGGACGCTCCCGGAATCGGCACCACCGAAATGCCGCGATCGACCGCCGCCTGCACGATGCGGAAGCCGGGGTCGCTGATGAGCGGAGTGCCGGCGTCTGAAACCAGCGCAATATTCTTGCCTGACTCAAGGGCCTCACACAGTTCCTCGGCGCGCTCTTGTTCGTTGTGTTCGTGGTAGCTAATTGTCGGCGTGGTAATTCCGAAATGATTCAGCAGCTTGCGCGTATGGCGGGTGTCTTCACAGGCAATCAAATCGGCTTCGCGCAGTACGCGCAACGCTCTTTGTGTGATGTCTTCCAGATTGCCGATTGGAGT
>Ga0207675_100001446_pt1 | contig 23788 bp, 15 predicted proteins | sample KBSSwiS42_FD_184305 | JGI IMG/M metagenome (GOLD analysis project Ga0207675, IMG submission 184305) | Switchgrass rhizosphere microbial communities from Kellogg Biological Station, Michigan, USA - KBS Switchgrass S4-2 (SPAdes) (version 2) | ecosystem: Host-associated > Plants > Roots >...
ATCATTTCCTTCTTGAGCGAGCGGCACGCCTTGGTGCCGGCCGCGGTCAGGAAGATGCCCTGCTTGCGGCGGTCGTCGGTGGAGCGTTTGCGCGTGACCCAGCCGGCGTCTTCCATGCGATCGATCAGCGACACCACGCTGGCCTTGTCGATGCCGAGCTGGTTGGCGATCTCGATCTGCGCGATCCCCGGGTTGGCGTACGCCAGCAGCAGGGCGCTGAACACCCCGGGCCGCACGTAGCCCTCGGCCACGTTGCGGTTGAAGTCGCGCCACAACGCGATCTGCGCCCGCCGGATGTTGAAGCCGAGCAGCGTCGGCAGGCAGTCGAGGTCGACCCCGAGCGCCGAGCTCGCGCGTAAATCGCCGTTTTGACTGGAAGTCTTCTTGCCTGCCATGGGTGCTCCGTCGCCGCGCCGGCAAACCTACGTGAGCTTCCGGCGGCGGTCAAACGGCGGCCCGCCGGCGCAATAAGGTTGGCATCGCAGATAGTTGGCACTACCAACCATATTGACAAGCGCGCGCCATGCGGCGCAGTCTCGCCGCACTCACTGGGGATGTCGCCGCGCGGGCGCCGGCAGAGAAAAGTTGTTAGGGCTGGAGCAGCAACTGGAGGGGAATGTGAGTCTGGAAATTTCAACCGTCAGGCCGAACCGGCTGGCGCTCGCGGTGCGCCTGGCGCTGCTGGCCGCCGCTGCCGCCGCGCCGACCGTATCCGTGGCGCAGGAGCCGGCCGCGACACCCGCGGCCACCGATCTCGACGAGATCATCGTCACCGGCAGCCGTATCCGCGGCTCCCAGCCGGTCGGGTCCGCGGTCACCGCGCTATCGCGCGACCACATCGAGATGGCCGCGCCGCTCAGCACCGCGAGCCTGCTGCAGAAATTGCCGCAGGTGTTCAACCTCGGCGTTTCCGAGAACTCCCGCGGCCAGGCCGGCGGATCCGGCAACATCACCTACGCGACCTCGGTCAACCTGCGCGGCATCGGGCCGTACTCGACGCTGACGCTGGTGGACAGCCACCGCGCGGTGCCGCAGGGAACCACGGGCTTCGCCGTCGATCCATCCAGCATTCCGACCCTGGCGCTGGAGCGCGTCGAAGTCGTCGCGGACGGTGCCTCGGCCATCTACGGCTCGGACGCCATCGCCGGTGTCGTGAACCTGATCCCGCGACGCACCTTCGAAGGCGTGGAAGTCAGCCTTCGCGGCGGGCAGGGCGACGAATACGACGAGCACCAAGTCGGCGCCATCGGCGGCTTCGGCTGGACCGGCGGCCACGTGATGCTCGCGCTCGAGAATTCGTATCACAGCAATCTCAACGGCACGGATCGCGAGTTCTTCCGCGGCGACCTCACGGCCCGCGGCGGCCGTGACTTCCGCGTCGTGCAATGCAATCCCGGCAACATCGTGGTGGCCGGTGTCAGCTACGCGATCCCGTCTGGTGGCGTGACGCCAGCGACCGCGGGCCAGCTCGCCCCCGGCACCAGCAATCGCTGCGACAACGCGCAGTACCAGGATCTCCTGCCGGAGCAGAAGCGCAACTCCGCGATGTTCACGCTCGACCAGCAGCTGGACGAGAACTTCGCGCTGTTCGCCGACGGTTTTTGGACGCGCCGCGAGTTCCACAATCAGGTCGGCAACCAGGCGGCGGCGCTCACGGTTCGCAACGTGAACCCGTTCTTCGTGCGCCCGAACGGCACCACGGTCACCTCGGAAACCGTCAACTACTCCTTTGGCAGCCAGCTGCCCTCGAACGACACCGAGGGCTTTTCCGAGGCCTACCAGGGCACGCTTGGCGTCCGCGTCAAGATGGGCAACTCCTGGGAGGGCGAGCTTCTCTACAGCTTTGGCCACGACGAGGAACGCAGCACCTCTCAATATGGCATCGACAATGCCGCGCTGGCTGCCGCGCTGGCGCGCACCGATCCGGCCACCGCGTTGAATCCCTTCAGCACCGCGCCCAACACTGCGGCGGCGCTGAACAATCTCGCCACGCAGCTGTTCATCGCCCCGGGCGACACGCATTTCCAGGGCTGGGAGCTGAAGGCCGATGGCCCCATCGCCCATCTGCCGGGAGGCGACATGCGCCTCGCCGTGGGTTATGAAGGACAGGTGCTCACGAGCAAGTCCGGACTCATCTCCGGGACTTGGACCACGCCCATCTACGCGATCACGCCCCGCGTGAAGCGCGAGGTGAATTCCGGGTACGCGGAATTGCTGATCCCGCTGTTCGGCGAAGAGAACGCGCGCGCGGGCCTGCGTGAGCTGACCGTCGACCTCGCCGTGCGATACGACGAATACAGCGATCTCGACGACGGCTCGACCATCAATCCGAAGTACGGCATCAACTGGGCGCCCATCGATTCGCTGAAATTCCGCGGCACCTATGGCGAGTCCTTCCGCGCGCCCACCTTCGCGCAGATCTACGGCAACTCCTCGGCGCTCTACGTGCAGAACTATTCGGATCCCACCAAGGGCGGGGCCATCACGCAGGGCATCACGCTGTCCGGCGGCAACCTCGAGCTCGAGCCCGAAACCGCGCAGTCGTACACCTTCGGCGTGGACTTCACCCCGCTCGACGACCTGCGCTTCGGCCTGACGTATTTCCACATCGACTACGAAAAGCAGATCACGTCCTATCTTTCGGACCTGACGATCCTCAACCGCGAGGACCAGTTCGCCGGCACGGGCATCATCGTGCGCAACCCCGACCCGGCCTTCGTGGCGGCACTCGTGGCGAGCAAGCCGATTCGCGGCGTGTTGCCGAATCCCGTGACCCTGTACGTCGACGGCCGCACCAACAACCTCGGTACCACCATCGCCGCGGGTGTCGACTTCACCATCGACTACCGCTTCGATGCCGGCGCCGCGGGGCAGTTCGGCATCGGCCTCATGACCACGTATTTCACCGACTACGACGTGGCCATCACGCCGGCGGCCGATCGCATCGACCAGCTCAACATGATCTACAACCCGCTCGAGTCCAAGGCGCGCGCCGATCTCACCTGGCACCGCGGCGGATTCAACGGGGCGCTGTTCGTGAACTACTTCGGCGCGTACGACAACAACCTGGTCAATCCCGTGCAGTCGGTCGATTCGAAGACCACGCTCGACCTGAACCTTTCGTACACGTTCGACAGCGGGTTCGCCGACGGACTGACCATCGGTGTCGATGCCGTCAACCTGCTCGACGAAGATCCGCCGTTCGTGAACATCGCGCAGAGCCCGAACGGTGGTGGCGGCTTCGACGCGACTCTCAACAACCCGGTTGGCCGCATCGTGGGACTCACACTTCGAAAGAAGTGGTGATAGCCCGGCGAAGGCGGCTCCAGCCCCCCCAGGTGGGCGCCGTCCTTCGCCGGGTCTCCTCGACCACGACTCATTCGCGGCAGGTGTAGTTAGCGGCGTCGCGCGCGTCCCCGCTGCCGCCGTAGTGCGCATGCAGCGGATACGGGCACAGCGGCCGGCTCTCGCCGGGTGCCGATTTGCCGGTGGCGATCACGCGCTCCGGCGCGCGTCCGGCTTCCACCCAGTCGATCAGCGCACTCAGCATGTCGAACCGGTCCAGCGTTCGCGTGCCGCCGGCGCAGTGGCCCATCCCGGGAACCAGGAACAGCCGGCTCCAATCGCGCAGCGGCACTTCATCGTTGTCGCGGCCGAGCTGCTCGTAATACCGCACCGTCTCCTGCGCCGAGAACCACGGGTCGCTGACGCCATGCAGGAAGATCAGCTTGCCGCCGTGGCCGCGAAAAGTGCTGAGGTTGGTCCAGGCGCTGCTGTCGCCGGCCATGGCCCGCGCGTCCATGGCTTCAGACGCGGCGGCATCGACGTCGAAGCTCGTGCCCACCGTGCCGCCCTCGGGAATCATGGGCCCGGCGAGGATACCCGGCAGTCCCTGCGTGTTCGCGATCCCGGTGTCGTAGAAGTAGCCGGGATACACCTGCCTGCCGGCCGCGGTGCGCGGACCCTGCATGACACCGCGCACGGCGTTCACCTGGGCGGGCGAAAGACAACCTTCCTCCTTCCCGGCCTTGCAGGCGAGCGTGCCGGGATCGAAGTGGCACTCCTGCGGCGCGAAGATGAATCCATCCGGGTTGCCGTCGAGTGAATCGCAGGCCGCGAGCACGCCGTCCATGAGCAGCTTGCGGTCGGCATCGCTGAAGGCGGCGCGCGTCTGCAGTTTGCCCTGCGCGTCGCGAGGTGCGATCGCGTTGAGCGTTGCGGTTGCGTAACGCAGACCGAGGTTCGAAAAGCTGGTGCGGGCGGCAGGCGCGGCTGCCACGATGCCGTCAAAGTAGTCAGGAAAGCGCTGCGACATCATCATCGCCTCGCGGCCTCCGGTGGAACAGCCGACGAAATAAGCGTGCTCCTGCGGCCTGCCGTAGTGCCGCGCGACGATGGCCTTGGCGACCACGGTGACCTCGGCGACGCCCTGGTAGAGGAAGTTCAGCGACGCCTGCTGGTCGCGGAAAAAGCTGCCGTCGAACCCGGCACCCTGGTGGCCGGAATCGGTGCTCGCCACGGCGAAGCCGCGCGCGAGCGCGGATTGTTCGCCGGCATACTGGCCGCCGGCCGGTGGCTGCACGCTGCCATTCAGACCGCCGCCACCCTGGAACAGGAATCGCCCGTTCCACTTCGCCGGCAGCGCCAGGGCGAAACCGATTCCATACGGTTTGCCATCGCGGCCCGTGCGTTCGTCGATGACTCCATCGACACGGCAATGCGCGGGCTCCGTAATCTCCTGCACCTTGCGGATCGCGACGCGATGCCCGGGCATCGAGAACTTCGCGAGCGCCGCGCAGGATGGCGCCGCGTTTGCGGCCGGCACGGCGCACACCATCGCCAGCGCGAACCAACGGACTGCAGTCATGACTCACTCCTGAAATCCCGCGCGAGCTTCTCACGGATGCCACGCGTCCGCTCCGCTGACGGCGGGCCGAGCATGCCGCGCAGTGCCGGCGGAAGATGCGCCAGCGCGCGCTCGGGATCCGTGAAAACGAGCTGCTGGAACATCGATGCCCAGACGTCGCGCTGGTCGGGCGGCAGGTCCCGGATGGTGAGCAGGGCGTGCAGCAACGCGCCGTGCGGCGCGCCGTAGTTGGGAGCGGCATTCCACCAGTAGTTCACCAGCACGTTGAACGGCGTCAGGGACTCGACGTGATGCCACCAGCCGAATGGAATGAACAGCGCATCACCCGGCTCGAGCTCGGCCTGGAGCGCGTGGCGCAATGCTTCCGCGTACCGGGGAAACCTTTCGTGGTCCGGCTGCGTGAATTGCACCAGGCTCACCGGCGCGCCGGACGGCGTGAAATCCAGTGGTGCGAGATAGAGATTCGCGAGTTGCGCGGGCGGGAACAGCGTGAATCGGCGCCGGCCGCCGGCGACGCAGGCGATGTTGTAGGCGAGATCGAAGTGCGTATTCACCTTGACGGCGTTGCCTATCCACACGCGGGGTTCTGCGCGTTCGTCGAGCAGCGGCATGGGATGAGTGCGCGCGAAATCCGGCAGGTATGCGCTGGCCGACATGGACTCGAGGAAGATCGCCGGTGCATCCGCCGTTTCGGCAAGCGCCAGCAGCCGATCCACCGTCGCGCTGAGACTCGCCGGCTGCCGCGTGAAGTTGAACGCCGTCAGGTCATCGCGGTAGAAGATGCGCCCGCCGGTCTGCGCCGGCGCCTCGATCACGTGCGGATGGCGCCCGCCGTCCAGCTGCCTGATGAGCCTTGCAAGCGCTTCGCGGGAATCGCGCGCCGCGCGCACGACCGGCAAGTCGGCGACGAGCCCTTTCAGCACCGCCGGTCTGGCGGTCGGCCCGATCTCCGCGTCGAACCTGCGTCGGTCGACGTCCTGGTGCAGATCAATCGCGGCGAACTGGTGCATGAAGGCAAACATGCCACAGCCCACGGTGCCGCGTCGCCCGCCATTCGTAGCGTCGGCACAACGCCCGTGCTCCGCGCGCAGTGCACTTTTGGGACAACGCGTGACTTGCGGTTTCCTCGGGGTATTGCGAGATCAGTTCAGGTATCGATAGATCACGTTTTTGTCATGACAACGCGATCCAGCGGCCTGGATGGGATCAGTAAACAGCAATTGCTCGATAAGCATCCTCGGATGGTTGCCCGTTACACGTCGGCGTAGTGTCGGGCAGGACATCGATGACCGACGAGACACGCGGCACCCGTCGCGTCCGGACAACGCGATAGTTAGAACTATTTGCGCTGACGGTGGATCAAATCACACGGTGTCACTCACACGAAGGGGTATCCAAATGCGAAGAAAGAACGTGCAGCGCGCCCTGGCAAGCACCTCCAGCTTGTTAGCGCTATCTATTGCCCTGCCCGCAGCCGCCCAGGACCAGGCAGCCGGCAATCCCGAGGACCTCGAGACCATCGTCGTCACCGGCCTGATCGGATCTCTCCAACGCAACCTGGACATGAAGCGCGAGGCTTCCGGCGTGGTCGACGTGATCACATCGGAAGACATCGGTAAATTTCCCGACTCCAACGTCGCAGCCTCGCTGCAGCGTGTACCCGGCGTGTCGATCCAGCGTGCCGGAACGCGCGGTGAGCCCGAGGGCATCACGGTGCGTGGCTTCGGCGGCGACTTCAACGAAACGCTGTACGACGGCCGCCGCATCTCGACCGCGGCGGGCGGACGTTCCGTGGACTTCAGTACCGTGGGTGCCGACTTCGTCGGCTCGCTGACGGTCATGAAGACTCCGGACGTCACGGTGTCGAGTAGTTCGATCGGCGCGACGATCAATATCGCGTTCCCCAAGCCGCTCGACAGCGAAGGTACGCGCTTCGTCGTGAGTGCCGCGGGGACCGAACAGGACGCGTCAGGTTCCATCCAGCCGAGCGGCGGATTGCTGTACAGCACGACGTTCGCCGACGACACGATGGGCATCCTCGCCGACGCCATCTACACCAAGCGCAATACGGACACCAACCGCGTGTTCGTCTCGGGCTGGGAAGGTGGCAAGTTCGCGCCCTGCCAGATGACGGCCACCTGCAACCCGGGTGACCTCGACGACGCGGACAAGACCATCGTCGGCTGGTGGCAGCAGCAGTTCGGTGCCGAGCAGTCGCAGGTGTCGGACGAGCGCATCGACGCCCGCATCGCGTTCCAGTGGAAGCCGTCGGAAAACACGTTGCTGACGATCGACGACAACTTCTCGCGCCAGAAGATCGAAACCAATACCTACGGTTTCGGCCTGTGGTTCGGCCTCAATGACCTGCGCAGCGTGCAGCTCGATTCGAACGGCACGGTGATCGACTATCGCCAGGCCGGCACGCCGATGGACCTCAACGGCGGCACCGAGGAGCGTGAGCGGCGCACAAACCAGATCGGCGTCAACCTCAAGCAGTCGTTCTCGGACAACTTGAGCATGGATCTCGACGCCTCGTACGCCAAGAGCGAGCAGAATCCGGACGGTCAGGGCTTCGACGGCGCCGACATCGGCTACGGTGGCACGCTCGGCTTCAACATGGGCGTGCGCGTGGTCGGCGACAGCAGCGACCATCTGCCCGAGATGACGAGCTACGGACCGAACGGCGACACTTCGAGATATCTCGATCCCACGATCATCGGCTCGCACGTGCTGGTGCGGGTCAGCCAGGAGAACAGCGACACGCTCAAGCAGGCGCGCTTCAAGCTCTCCTGGAAGGACGAGAACGTGAGAGTCGACGCCGGCCTGTCCTGGCTCGACGACGAGTTCACGCTCCAGAACAGCAATACGTTCGCGAACAATTTCTGGCAGGCATTCGCCGGTTATGGCCCGCCGTCCGGACGAACCTCGGGTCTGGTCGTGCCGTCGAACCTGTATCGCGGCACCATCAAGACGTCGGGCTTCATCAACGGTTTCGGCGGCGCGGCCTCGTTGCCTCCGGAACTGCTGGTGTACAACTCGCATGACCTGTACAACTACCTCGAGGGGCTGGGCAATCCGCAGACCACGGCCGTACCTGGATACAACACCGGTTGCTGCAACTACACGGGCTCGCTCGATCTCGCGCTCGACCCGGGCAGTGTCCAGGACATCACCGAAAAGACCTGGGCCGTGTTCCTGAGCACGCATTTCGACACAGAGCTCGGCGGCAAGGCGTTCCACGTGACCGCGGGCGTGCGCCGCGAGAAGACGGACGTGTCCTCGAGCGGTATCGGACGACTGCCGGTTTCGCTCGCGGTGAATCCGGCGGACCCCACGCTGCTCACCACCACGTTCTCGGCGACGCAGCCGATTACCACGGATAGCGATTACGCGTACTTGTTGCCGAGCCTCGACACGAAGCTGGAGCTCACCGATGCATGGCATCTGCGCTTCGATGCATCGCGCACGCTGACCCGGCCGCAAATCAACTTCCTGACCCCGGTGCTCAACGTCGCCAGCATTCCGCGCGTCGGCGCGCTGACGGCCACGGGCGGCAACCCCGCGCTCAAGCCGTACCTGTCAGACAACCTGGATCTCGGAGTCGAGTGGTACTACGGCAAGAACTCGTACGCGTCGGTGAACGCGTTCGTGAAGGACGTGACCAACTTCATCGTGCAGGGAACGCAGCGCCAGACCATCAACGACGTCATCGATCCGACCACGGGGCTGCCGGCTATCTACACGGTGTCGCAGCGCGTGAACGGGCCGGATGCCACGGTGAACGGCTGGGAACTCGCCTGGCAGCACGTGTTCGGCGACTCGGGTTTCGGCTTCAACGCCAACGCCACGTTCGTCGACACCAACAGGCCCTATGACCGGAACGACATCTCGCAGAGCGGCTTCGCGATCACGGGCCTGGCGGACTCGGCCAACCTGGTCGCGTTCTTCGACAAGTATGGCTTCGAGGCCCGCGTCGCGGCCAACTGGCGCGACGAGTACCTGTTGCAGTTCGGCCAGAACCAGAACAACTCTGCGTTCGGTGCCGAGCCGACCTTCGTGAACTCGAGCCTGCAGATCGACCTGTCGACGAGCTACAACTTCACGGATCAGTTCAACGTGTACTTCGAAGCTCTCAACATCACGGACGAGACGCTGAGTACGCACGGCCGATTCGACAATCAGATGCTGGACGTCTTCGACTACGGGCGTCGCTTCGCGCTGGGTGTTCGCTTCAGGCTGTAAGGGCTGGAAGGCCGGGAGCAGGGGATTCAACCTTCATCGGTTGACATCCCCTGCTCGCTGCTTTTCCATTGAGTCGTGGTTCATCCAGTCAAAAGGATCGTCATCGTCGGCGGCGGCACCGCCGGCTGGCTGACGGCCGGAGTCATCGCCGCGAAGCACCGCGGCCGGATGGACGCCGGATTCAGCGTGACGCTGGTGGAATCGCCCAACACGCCCATCATCGGTGTGGGCGAGGGCACCTGGCCGACGCTGCGCAGCACGCTGGCGCGCATCGGCGTCTCGGAAACCGAGTTCTTCCGGCAATGCGACGTGGCGTTCAAGCAGGGTGCGCGGTTCTCGCGCTGGACCACGGGCGCGCCCGACGACTACTACTATCACCCGTTGATGCTCCCGCAGAGCTTCGGGCAGTTGAACCTGGTGCCGCACTGGCTGGCGCGCGAAGACGGGTCGACCTTCTGTGACGCGGTGTGTGCGCAGGGGCGGCTGTGCGACGACGGACTCGCGCCCAAGACCATCGCCACCGCCGAATTCGAAGCGGTGGCCAACTATTCCTATCACCTCGATGCCGGCAAGTTCGCGCCGTTCCTGCAGGCGCATTGCTGCGAGAAGCTGGGCGTAAGGCACGTGCTCGCCGACGTGCGTCGCGTCAACCTCGCCGAGAACGGCGACATCCGCAGCATCGATACCGAACAGGCCGGCGAGATCGAGGGCGACCTGTTCGTCGACTGCACGGGCTTCAAGGCGCTGTTGATCGGTGAAACGCTGGGTGTGCCATTCAAGGACTGCAGCGATGTGCTGTTCTGCGATCGCGCGCTCGCCGTGCAGGTGCCGTATGCGAGCGAGGCGGCGCCCATTGCCTGCCAGACCAATTCCGTCGCGCAATCCGCCGGCTGGATCTGGGACATCGGTTTACCGGCACGACGTGGCATCGGTCACGTGTATTCCAGCCGGCACATCTCCGACGAGCAGGCCGAGCGTGAGTTGCGGGCGTATATCGGTCCGGCGGGTGCGGCGCTGCCGGTACGCAAGATCCCGATCCGATCCGGTCACCGCGAGACCTTCTGGAAGCGCAATTGCGTGGCAGTGGGTCTCGCCGCGGGGTTCCTCGAGCCGCTGGAGGCGTCGGCCATCGTGCTGATCGAGCTGTCCGCCAAGCTCATCGCCGAGCAGATGCCCGTGTGCCGCGAAGTGATGGATCTCATCGCCGCGCGCTTCAATTCCACGACTCACTATCGCTGGGGCCGCATCATCGATTTCCTCAAACTGCACTACGTGCTGACGCGGCGGCAGGACTCCGCGTTCTGGCGCGACAACCTGCTGCCCGAAACCATTCCGGACCGCCTCAAGGACCTGCTGCTGCTGTGGAGTCACCAGTCACCCTGGTTCCACGACGAGTTCGACCGCGTCGAAGAAGTGTTTCCCGCGGCGAGTTATCAATACGTGCTCTATGGCATGGGCTTTCGCACGCAGGTCGAGCCATCGGCGCTGGGCGCCGATGCCAGGAACGCCGAGCGTGCGTTGCGCGAGAACGCGGTGCAGACCGAACGGCTGCGGGCAGGTTTGCCGCGGCATCGCGATCTCATACGCAAGATCGTCGAACACGGCATGCAGGCGGTTTGAGACCCGGCATGCCCACCATCGAACTACTCGATCCGGGCCGGCACGGCCGGTTGCGTCTGCGCGCGCGTGCCGCCGAAGTCCCGCATTTCATCCAGGTCGTGGCCAGCGAGTTCTCGGCGGCCGCGGCGACCTGCCCGATCCTGTTCACCAAGGAAGCGTCGACGGGCGCGTTCTACGCCGGCGCCATGTTCGGCTTCAAGCCGGGCGAGAACCTCGTCGGCATACCGGAGGAGCAGGGCGCCTTCGTTCCGCTGATGTGGCAGCGCGACGGCTTCTTCATTTCCGACCGGAACGTCGCCATCGATCGCGAGCATGCGCGTTTCAGCGAGGACGATGGCGCGCCGCTGTTCGACGACGCGCAGCAACCGGGCGATGCGCTGCGGGCCATTCAGCGCACGCTGGGTGATATTCATCAAGGACTCGAGCAGACCAAGTCGTTCATCGCGGCGTTGCTGGAACTCAAGCTCATCGAACCGATCGACATCTCGCTCAACTTCGACGGTGGCGAGCGCCTGACGCTGCAGGGCCTGTACACCGTGAGCCTCGATCGGCTGCGCGACCTCGACGACGCGGCGGTGCTGCGCCTGTTCCGCGCGGGTCACCTGCAGCTTGCGTACACGATGGCGGCATCGCTGCGGCAAATCGCGCGGCTCGCACGGCTGCGTAATCAAAGGAAGGCCACGTGAAGCAAACCCTCGTGGGCCTGTGTGCCGCGATGGTGATGCCGGCGTTCGCAGCGGATTTGCAAGTCGGTGCGACTCCGCCGCCGGTTGACATGCCCGTGCTCGAGTTCGCGTTCGAAGAGCGCGTCAGCATCGATCCGGCCATCGTGCTCGGCGACACGGCGCTCGGCCACCGGCAGTACATCCCGATCACGGGTGGCACGGTGGCGGGCCCGAAGCTCAAGGGCCAGGTCGTGCCGGGCGGTTGGGATTTCCAGCTCACCTACACGGCGAGCAATTGCACCCAGCTCTCGGCAGATTATTTCCTGAAGGCCGAGGACGGGACACTCATCCACGTGTTCAACGAAGGGCTGTCATGTCCCGGTGCACCGCGCGCCATCTTTCGGCCGAAGCTCGAAGCGCCGAAGGGTGCTTATGCCTGGATGACGAACGCCACGTTCGTGGCCACGCTCGAGCTCGACGGCGTTCCGCCCAAGGTCGAGGCCGTGCGCATCCGGTTCTACCAGGCGAAGTGAGGTCCTTTCAGGGCGGGATCGGCACGGCGCGGCCCAGTCGCAATTCGGCCGCCTGAAACGCCGCGCCCGAGTCCGGTTGTCCGGATCCGACCGTCACCCGGTACACGCCGGGAAAAATCTGCCGCAGGCCGTCTCGCGTGACGAAGCTCAGGTCTCGCGGCAACAATTCAAATACCAGGCTGCGGGTTTCGCCGGGTCGCAGCGTGACTCGCTGGAAGCCGCGCAGCGCGATGCGCGGCGCTCCCTCGAATTCGGGGGGATCGAGATAGAGCTCGGCGACTTCATCTCCGCCGCGCGCACTGCTATTCCTCACCTGCGTGGAGACGCGCACGCCGTTTTCCGGGTCGCCCTGCACCGGCTCGATGCTCACCGGGCCATATTCGAAGCTCGAGTAGCTCAGGCCATAACCGAATGGATAGACCGGAGTGCCGGTGAAGTAGCGATAGGTGCGCCCCTTCATCGAGTAGTCGTCGAAGGGGGGAAGATCCGCCACGTCGCGATAGAACGTGAGCGGCAGGCGCCCGGCGGGATTCGTCTTGCCGGTCAGGGTGTTGCCCAATGCCAGTCCGCCCGCCTGGCCCGGATACCAGGCCTCGACAATGGCCGACGCGTTCTCTTTCGCCCACGACAGGTCGACGGGGCTGCCGTTGAACACCACCACCACCAGCGGCTTGCCCGTGGCCTTCGCCAGCTCGAGCAGTTTGCGTTGATCGGCCGGCAGGTCGAGCGAGGTCTTGTCGCCGCCGGCGAAGCCTTCGATCTTGATCCGCATTTCTTCGCCTTCGAGATCGGCGGTGAGACCGACGGCGGCGACGATCACGTCGGCCTGCGCCGCGGCCTTCTGCAGTTCGCCGGCGACATCCGACGTCACGCGTTTCCACAGCAGATCCACGCCTCCCAGGATGTTTACCTGCGTGGTCACGCGGATGGCGTAGCGGTGGCCCTTCTCGAGGGTCACCGGCACGTATTCGATCGGCTTGCCCCAGGAACCGGGCGGGCGCCGGGTCAGCATCTTGCCATCGAACGTCAATTCGCCGTTGAAGCCGGCGAGCCCAAGTAGATAGTCGCCGGATGCGGGCGGCACCAGGAACCCGGTCCAGGCCACCCGGTGATGATCCGAAAGCCCGCGCAGGCCATTACCACGCGCGGCCACGCCCGGTTCGATGCGCGTGATCGAAGGTTGCGACGCATACTTCATGGCCTGGATGCGCGCGATGAACTCCTGCATCGACGCGAAGCTCGCCGGCGGCTTCTCCATGACGTCGAAGTACTCCGCGCGCAGCCCGGGCCTGCCATCCGGCGTGCGCAGCGCGGATTCCGGCACCGCGTCGCCGCCGGTGATCGACTGCGAGAAGGGTACCAGCGTGATCCTCGCCCCCGGCATCACGCGGCGCAGGCCATCGACCAGCGACACCGGCGGACCGGACATCGACGCGTAATTGCCGTGGAGCATGCGCGTGCCGTCGGCATGCGGACCGATGACTGCGATGCGCTCGGTGCCCCTGAAAGGCAGCACACCGTCATTCTTCAGCAGCACCAGGCTCTTCCCGGCGCTGTCGAGCGCGAGAGCCTGGTTGGTGGCGCCCGGCAGGCCCGCGGCGGGTCTCTCGCCGGCACCCGGCAGGTCGCCGGTGCGGATGCGCGCCGCGAACAGCCGGACCAGGGCGCGGTCGATGTCCGCCATGCCGATCAGGCCGCGCTCGTAAGCTTCCTTGTAGCGATTGCCGAGACCGTCGAGATCGAACAGCGTCTGGCCGGTGCATTCGTTGTCGACACCCGCCAGCAACGCGGCCGCCGCGGCCGTCGCGGCATCCGGCGCGTACTTGTGATTGTCCGCGATGTCCCTGACCGCATCGCAGTCGGAGACCACGTAGCCCTGGAATTTCCACGCGCCGCGCAGCCGCTGATTCAGCAGCAGATCGTTGGCGCAGGCGGGCTGGCCATCGACGCGGTTGTAGGCGCACATGATCGAACCCGCGCGCGCATCGACGATGGCGGCGCGGAATGCCGGTAGATAGGTATCCTCGAGATCGTGGGGTGATACGAACACGTTGGCGCCATGCCGCGTCGACTCCGGGCCGCTGTGCACGGCGAAGTGCTTGGGCGTGGCGATCACCGCCGGCCGGTCCGGATCGTCGCCCTGCATGCCGCGGACGTAGGCCACGCCCATGCGGGCGGTGAGGATGGGATCCTCGCCGTAGGTCTCCTGGCCGCGCCCCCAGCGCGGATCGCGATAGATGTTGATGTTGGGCGACCAGGTGTCGAGCCCGCCGCCGATGCGCGCACCCTTGCCGAGCTGCCGGGCGAGGGTATGCATCTGTCTCACTTCCACGCTGATCGCGCCGGCCACGTCGTGCACCAGTGCCTCGTCGAACGTGGCCGCGAGCCCGATGGGTTCGGGGAAGTTGGTCGTCGGCACGGGACCCCAGGCGCCGTGCAGCGATTCCGTCCACCAGTGGTAACCCGGGATGCCGAGGCGCGGAATTGCCGGCGCCACGTTCAGCAGCTGGCCGACTTTTTCGTCGAGTGTCATCCGGGCGACGAGAGCGACAGCCTGGTCCTCCGCGCTCGGGCTCGCGGATGCCGTCGAGACGCAACAGGCCAGTATCGCGAGCCCGCGCAGCAGATGTTTTTTCATGCAAGCTTTCTAGATCGCGAAACGTCGGCCGACAATCGGCAAGTAGGGATCGGTGCATCGTCAAATCGCTATCGCACATCCCCGGTAGCGGCGTGTTAGGGTACCGGCCACACAGGGGGAAATCCGTTTGCCATTGATCCGCAGGTTGTGGGGCTTGCGCTGGTGGATGATCGGCCTGATCACCATCGGCACTCTTTTCAACTATCTCACCCGCAATCTGCTTGGTTATGCCGCGCCGACGCTGAAGGCCGATCTCGGCATCAACGAGCTGGAATATTCCTGGGTCACGGTATTTTTCCAGGCCGGCATCATGCTGCAGCCGTTGGCTGGCTACGTGCTCGATATCGTCGGCCTGAAGCTCGGCCTGGGGCTGTTCGCCATCGTGTGGGCCATCATCACCATCCTGCACGGCCTGGTCACCAGCTGGCCGTTACTGGCGGGGCTGCGCGGATTGATGGGAGTGGCCGAGGGATCGGCGCAGCCCGGCGGCATGAAGGCCGTGGCCGAGTGGTTTCCGGCCAAGGAACGTGGCTTCGCGGGTGGCGTCTACAACATCGGTGCCTCGTTTGGCGCGATGGCGGCGGCGGGCTTATTGGGCTGGGCGCTCAAGTACCACACCTGGCGCATGGCGTTCGTGGTCGCGGGCGGTGTCGCGCTGGTGTGGGTGGCGGCATGGTTCCGCTTCTTTTATTCGCCCGCGCGACACCCGCGCCTTTCGGCGGAGGAGCGCGCGCACATCGAGGCCGGACAGGAGTCGCACCTCTCGACTACCGACGCAAAGCCGCCGCTCCTGAGCCTGCTCCGGCAGCGCAATGTCTGGGGCATCGCGATTCCGCGCCTGCTGGCCGATCCGACTTGGGGAACCTTGTCCAGCTGGGTGCCGCTGTATTTCGCGACCGAGCGTCACCTGGATCTCAAGCAGACCCTCCTGTTCAGCATGTTGCCATTCGTGTCGGCCGACATTGGCTGCCTGACCGGTCCCTCGATTGTTCTTTGGTTGCAGAAGCGTGGCATCGGGCTGATCAACGCCCGGCGCTGGGCCTTCACCGTGGGCGCGCTGCTGATGACCGGCATGATTTTCGTCGGTACCGTAGAAAACAAATACGCGGCGCTCGCGCTGCTGTGCCTGGGCGGTTTTGCGCATCAGACGCTGTCGATCACGGTCATCACCATGGCCTCGGACCTGTTCCCGAGGAATTCCGTGGCGACGGTGGCCGGCGTCGGCGGCATGTGCGGCAATCTCGGCATCCTGCTGTTCTCGCTGACCATCGGCGTATGGGTTACCCAGGTCGGCTACAGTCCCTTTTTCGTGGCGTTGGGTGTGTTCGACATCTTCGCCGCCATCTGGCTCTGGAGTGTCGTCAGGGAACCCAAGACCGCATGATGATCCGCAATCCGATCCTGCCGGGCTTCAATCCGGACCCGTCGATCGTCCGGGTTGGCGACGACTACTACATTGCCACGTCCACCTTCGAGTGGTACCCCGGCGTGCAGATCCATCACTCGCGTGATCTCGTGAACTGGCGCCTGCTCACGCGCCCGCTGCGGCGTGCGAGCCAGCTCAACATGCTCGGCGATCCCGACTCGTGCGGCATCTGGGCGCCGTGCCTCACGTACAGCGACGGTCTTTTCTGGCTGATCTACACCGACGTGAAGCGCTACGGCCGCACGTCGGTGGGTGGGGCCTCGGGTGCGTCGTTGCGGGACTTCCATAACTACCTGGTGACGTGCCCGACCATCGACGGTGAATGGTCCGATCCTGTCTACCTGAACAGCAGCGGTTTCGATCCTTCGCTGTTCCACGACGACGATGGGCGCAAGTACCTGGTGAACCAGCTCTGGGATCATCGCGCGGGCCGCAATCGTTTCTACGGCATCGTGCTGCAGGAGTACTCGCACGCGCAGAAAAAGCTGTTGGGCGAGCGCCAGAACATCTTCGCGGGCACGGCCATCGGTTTCACCGAGGCGCCGCATCTCTACAAGCGCAATGGCTGGTACTACCTGATCACGGCCGAAGGCGGCACCGGCTGGGGACATGCCATCACCATGGCGCGTTCGCGTTCGATTGCCGGACCGTACGAATTGCACCCGGACAAGTACATCGTCACGGCGCGCGACCGACCGCATGCACCGCTGCAGCGCGCCGGCCACGGCGACCTGGTGGACACGCAGGCGGGCGAAACCTATGCCGTCTATCTATGCGGCCGCCCGTTGCGCAACCGTGGCCGCTGCGTGCTCGGCCGTGAAACCGCCATCCAGAAAATGGTGTGGGGCAGCGATGACTGGCTGCGCACGATGGATGGCAGCGGCACGCCCGAGCTCGAAACGCCGGCGCCGGCGTTGCCGGCGGTCACCCCTGATTTGACAAACAAGGCCGCGGCCGCTGCTCGCGAGGATTTCGACAGCGATCGATTGCCCATCGACTTCCAGTGGCTGCGCTCGCCGTTTCCCGATGAACTGTTCAGCCTGGGCGCGCGCCGCGGATTCCTGCGACTGTATGGCCGCGAAACCATCGGCAGCCTGTTCCGGCAGTCGCTGGTCGCCCGCCGCCAGCAGGCGCATTGCTACAGCGCGATCACCGCGATGGAATTCGAGGCGGCTCACTACCAGCAGGCCGCCGGTCTCGTGTGTTACTACAACTCGTCGAAGTTCCACTATCTGCATGTATCGCACGACGAGCAGGTGGGCCGGCACGTACGGGTGATGTCGTGCACGCCGGACTCGCCGCAGTCGGACGCCTTCACGGCCCCGGTGAAGATTCCAGCGGGCCGCATCGAGTTGCGCGTCGAAGTCGACCTGGAGCGGCTGCGTTTCGCCTGGCGTGTCGGCGCCGGATCCTGGAACTGGGTACCCGAAGTGTTCGACGCCAGCATCCTCTCGGACGAAGCCACCGTCGCGGGCAATCCCAACTTTACCGGTGCCTTCGTCGGCATGGCCTGCCAGGACATGTCGGGCGCGGCGAACCCCGCGGATTTCGACTACTTCGAGTACCGCGAGCGCGACTACCAGGCACATATATAAGAGTGGGCTAGGGCCCCGGCTGGAGCGTCACGCCGAGACCCAGGACAGGCTGATCGTTCTCGTCGAGGAAACGCGCGCAGAAGTCCGTGGCGCCGCCGCCATTGACGACGGCCGCGCGAATCACGTTGCGCCCCTTGCGCAATGTCACGCGCCGCGACACGCCGTCGTCGATCACGCTCTGGCGGTCGTCGTTGAGGGCGATCACCGGTTCGCCGTTGAACGACCAGCGCGACGCCGCGTTCGAGCCGATCGCGAGCCGGACGTTCGCCATCTCGCGCGGCGAATCCACGGTGGTCGCCACCCAGAACAACACGTTCGACGTAGGCTTCGAGAGCGACCACGCGAAGTGATACAGGTTCAGGTTGTAGTTGGACGTTTCGAGCGCGTGCCAGCGGAGCGTCACCCCGTTGACGGTCACGGTGTCGCCACCCTTCGGCAGCGCATCGCCCGTGTCCGGCAATGCGGCGATTTTCAGGGCTTCCTGCACGGCAGTTTCGGTGAGCCGGCCCTGCACGGGTACGGGTTCCAGCACCAGCCAGCGGTGGATGAAGCCGCGCGCATCCACGGCTTGAGATACGCCTTTCGGCGCAGTCAGCGTGGCGGGTGCCGGGCGTGGCGCCTCCTGCTGGGCCGTTTCCGTCTGGGAATAGGCAGCGCCCGGCGCAGCGGCGAGGCTCAGCGCGAAGCACGCGAACATTGTTTTCATCACGGCGCTCCGAGCAGCCAGCGTTGACGATCGCTGGCGGGATTGAACCTGGACAGAGTGGGCATGCTGCTGCCGACGGCCGACAAGGCCAGCGAGTCGGTCGTGCCGGGTACCAACTTGGGAGCGATCCGGTAGCTGCCATCAGTGAGCTGATCAATCCGCCACAACTGTTCGGGCGCACCCGTGAATGGAGTGGCCGCAAGCTCGCCGCCCTGCGTCGCCGTGAGCGAGCGTTCCGTGCCGGCGATGGTGATCCGGAAGTATGGCGCGCCGGGATATCCGCCCACGCCGGCAACCGGCGCGATCGCCCATTTCTGTTGGGCCTGCAGCATTGCTGGCGCGAGTCGCACGTGCGGATTCGCGGGCCAGTTCGCCGCGACCTGCGCGGGCTCCTGGTCGGCGATCGCGGCACCGATCTGCGGTTCGGGTGGTGGACCGTTGGGCGGTGGGCCGCCGGGTGGGCCACCGCGACGCGGGCGGAAACCCCCGACCGGCGATCCCTGCACCGCGAGCTCGAGCACGGTGCCGGTGCGCGCGGACTCGATGGAATACACGCCGGCCGTGAGGTTGTCCCCGGCCACGGGCCAACCGTCGCGCCACAGCAGCGGCCGGATGTCGAGTACGCTGACACCGCCGCGATCGAGATCGGCCTCGTAATGCAGCGAAAATTTCTGCACATCCTGCCCCAGGTCTAACAACCCGAAGTGCCCGGGACCGACGTGCCGCCCGCGCGACGCGGCGAACAACTTGCCGCCGCCCTCGATCATGTCGACGCCCATGTTGTCGAGATACGGTCCGGTCACTTTGCGCGATCGACCCATGCGGATGTTGTAGGTGGAATTGGCGCCCTGGCAGCAGGAGCCGTGCGTGACCAGCAGGTAGTACCAGCCGTCGCGATAGATGGGAACGGACGCCTCCGAGTTGATGGCGATGTTCACCGGCGCGCGCTCGGGGCTGCGGCGTTTGCCGGTTTTCGGGTCGAGCTCGACCAGCCGGATGTAACCGAAGTAGGAGCCGTAGGTGAGCCAGAGGCGGCCGTCCGGGCCGAGCAGCACGCCGGGATCGATGGCATTGCTGTCTTCGATGCCGTCGGACCAGGCCACGGGGCCACCGTCCGTGCAGCCGTAGTCCGGCGACGACGGATCGAGCGTGCGGCAGACCAGCAGACCGATGGCCGCTTTCGGCTGCGTGCCGGGCGCTGCGTAGTAGACGAAGAACTGGTCGCCGATGTGGATGACGTCCGGAGCCCAGCTGTTGTTGCCGCCCCGCGCCAGCACCTCGGGCCCGGGCTTGCCGCCCGGCACCACGGACATGAGCGAGCCCGCGCGGCGCCAGGTCCAGCCGTCATCGGAGCTCAGGATGGGAAGGCCGTTGCCGGTGCCGTACGTGTAGTAACGGCCCGCGAGCTGAATGACGGTGGCAGGGTCGTGAATGACGACGTCGCCGTCGAGCGCATACGCCGCCCAGGGTGCGAACAGCGCGCACAACAGGATGCTTCGGATTTTCATCATCCTGAGAGCTTGCCATGCCGTGAAGGGCCGAGCGCTCCCGTTTTTGGCAGCCGTCTATATAAGGTGTGGCATCCGTTATCGGCCCGGAGCGATGTGCGCGGAGAAATGCTCGATCGCCTCCAGAACTTGCCGCGGATTGGAGAGGACGAGGTTGTGCGTGGCGTCCTGCAGCTCCAGCACTTCGCCCATTTTCACGCCGCGACGGAACAGTTCGATGTTCTTGCGCTTCGCCGCCTCACCGATGGCGCGGATCTCGGCGAGGTTTGCGACCAGCTTTGCGTCGCGCGAGTCATACCAGGGCGGCAGCGGTTTGTCGGGATCCGGGAATGCGTAGATGGCCAAGGCGGGAATCTTCACCCGCGCATAGTCCGGCGCCTCGACCGCGGCCAGTATGGCCTGTTGAGTGCGCGCGTCGATACTGGGTGTGCCCGCGACGAATGGCTTGTCGGCGTTGAGGAAGGCGATCAACTCGCCTTCGGGGTAGTGGGTGTGACCGCGTTGTTCCAGCAAATTCGACAGCGCTTCGTAGTCGAGAAAGGCCTCGGGCGGAACGGGCGGCTCCGGCGGCAGACTGGCGTTGAGCTGCCGCAAGCGGGAATTCCTGTCGCTGCCGGAGCGATCATAAGCAGCGTCGAGATAGATGAGTCCGCTGAAGCGCTCCGGATGGTGGCCGCCTAACCAGGTGAGCTCCTCGCCCGCGATGGAATGACCGACGAGCAGCACCTTTTGCAGGTTCATCTGATCCATCACCGCGAGCACATCCTGCGACAGCCGCGGTGTGTCGAAGCCGAAGTCGGTCTTGCTCGAATAGCCGGCGCCGCGCCGCGTGATGGCGATGACGCGGGCTGTCTTCGCCAGTTGCGGGCCGAGTTCGTCATAGGAATGCGCGGTGGCGCCGAGTCCGGGCAACAGGACGATGGTCGATCCAGTGCCGCCGAAGTCCAGCACTTCGAGCTGCACACCCTGATCCACGCTCGGCAAATGCGCCGCATGCGGCGCGGTGTCGCTCCATCGGGACTTCTGGAAGGCATTCTCTCCATAAACCGGCAACGGACAGACCGCGAGCTCCGCGCCGAGGATGCCAGGCAGAGTGAGCGACTCGTCCACGTAGCCCGCCACGCTCCATGCCGTGACTGTGATGCTGTCGTGCCGCGCGAGGCGCGGCGAACCGATGCTGAGCTTCACTCGCTGGCTGTACGGCCACGTCGCCCAGCGCGGCGCAAAATCCACGCCGCCGTATACGCGACTCGCGGGAATGTCGTTCAACTCGGCGCTGATCTGCGCAGGATGCGACGTGCTGAAACAGTCGACGTCGATGTGATTGCCTTTCAGGTCCGCGCTGCAGAATCCGAGGCCGGGGACCTCGTGTCGTTCGCCGTCTGCGCGCACCCGGAATTCATGCGGCTCGAGCAGCGTGAGCGAATAGCTGAGCTGTAGTTGGATCCGGGAATCCCGAAGACGTTGCACCACCGGTTCGGGCAGCATCCACGCGTGCGACAGCGGGCCGTCGCCCTGGCTGTCGGTGAGATAACGGGCAGGCCGCAGGGAATAGAGAGTCGCACCGCCCGCCATGAAGCGCGCCTGCACGAAGGCGAGTTTCGCGCGCCAGTCGAGCGGCAATCCGCGCGGCTCGATACTCGTGAGAAACGCGACGGAATCCGGGCCGACGTCGCGCAATGGCTCCTCGTCCCAGAGCGTGAGGCCCGCCTTGCGTCTCGCGGCATCGAACGCCGGGCCGGCGAGTTCCGCACGCCGCGCGGCGGGAAAGCATGGGTAAGGATTTCGCAGCCAGATGTTCCCGGCCGCGGCTACGGGCGCGGGACCTGAAGCCTTCTGCAGCGCGAACGTCGCGTCCCATGACAACCAGGCCATCGGCATCACCAGCAACGACAGCGCGACGCAAACCGTGACGGCCAGCAACACGCGCGCCTGCTGGAGGCGTCGGCGCCGATACACCAGCCACAGTCCCACCACCAGCAGGACAAGGCACATCAACCTCGCCGGCAGGGTCGAGAGCCATGCCATGCCGGAGAGCCACAGGCCGTCGCGAATGCCGGGAGTCAGCGGGCCGGGCGGCCGCACGAAAGGCGTCGGCAGCACGAAGACGCCGATGAAGATCGCGAACAGTACGCCGAAGCCTTGCGCGAAGGTGCGCGTGACGATGGCGGCAAACAGGAATATCGGCAACATGAATGCGAACAGCCCCTCCGGCGGCAGCGCCGCGTCCAACACGGATTCCGTAAGCGGGAACCCGAGGCCGAGATCCGCGGCAAAGACGCCGAGCGCGCGCGCGAGCCAGGTGGTTGTCAACACGAGCGCGAACTTCGCCGCCAACAGCTCGCGGATGCGCACCGGCCGGCACAGCCAGTCGTCGGTCAGACTGGCGGGCGAATCGAGCTGGAACACCGACAACACCAGCACGAACAGCGCCACCAGCAGCAACGCCTGGCCGTACTCCGTCCAGACCGGCAGCAGGTCCAGGCGGGTGATGAAGGCGTCGCCCAGGAACAGCAGGCTCGTGACGATCACCAGCGGGAGCAGGCTCAGTGCGTCTTTCCTGAGGATCGCGCCCACGATCTTGAAATTCACGCGGCGGATCCCCGCTTGCGGTTCTGCATCAGTGCACTGGCAATGGCGCGCAGCGGCATGGGCTCGGACTCGAATCGCACGGCGCCGAAGCGCTGAGTCAGCTGCTGCTGTAAATCAGTGTCGTCGAATCGGCTCGCGATGAATCGCAGCCGATGGCCTTCGATCTGCGGCATCAGCCAGTCATCCGGGAGCGGCCGCGAAGGTTGCTTCGCGGCCGACAGCGTTGCGCGCACTTCACGGAAGCGCAGCCGCAGGCTGTCGATGGCCTCCTGCAGCAGCAGGTGTCCGTCCTGCATGAAGGCTACGTGCGTGGTGAAGCTCTCGATTTCGCTCAGCTCGTGCGAAGAGATCAGGATGGTGGTGTCGGCCGCCTGCTGCAGCAGCCCGTTCACCACTTCGTCGCGCACCAGCGTGTCGAGCCCGCTCAGTGGCTCGTCCAGCACCAGTAGTTTGGGGCGGAACGCGAGCGCCGCCACCAGCAGGGCCTTCAGGCGCATGCCATGGGACAGGTGCCCGATCCTGCGCGCGGCCGGCAGCTCGAACTGCGCGCGCAGCTCGCGCTCGAGGTTCGCGTCCCACATGGGATAAAGGCTGCGGAGGTAACCGAAGTACTGCTCGAGCGTCAGGGCCGCGGGCGGCTTCTGACTCTCCGACACGTAACCGATGCGCTGGAAATCCTGCGCGGCGAGTTTGCGCGACGGCGTGCCCAGCACCGTGATCTCGCCGCGGTCGGGGCGCAGGATGTTCATCAACATGCGGATGGTGGTGGTCTTGCCTGCGCCGTTGGCGCCGATCAGCGCGAACACCGATGCTTCCGGCACGGCGAGGTTCAGGTCTTCGATGGCGTCGAAGCGTCCAAAGCGCTTGGCGACGTGGTGCGTCTCAATGATCATTCGACACCACTTTCAGGCCGCGCAGATCCGTCCAGGTCTCCTTCACCGCCTGCTGCACGACGTCGAGGCTCGCACCGACTCGCATGGCCTCGACCACCAGCTTTTCGACTTCGTCCTCGAGCAGGCGCCTGCGGTCACCCGAGCGCGCCTTGGGCGGCGGCGCGACCACCGTGCCGACGCCATGCTGCGACAGGAGCCAGCGCTCCTGGATCAGGTGCTGCACCACCTTGTGGGCGGTGTTGGGATGGATCTTGAGGTCCAGCGCCAGCGCGCGCACCGAAGGGAAGGGTTCGCCCGACTTGAGCTCGCCCGCCAGGATGGACTTGATGGCCGCGAACACCACCTGGTCGAAAATGGACTCGCCGGCATTGAATTTGACCTTGAATGGAACCATACGCCCTCCGGTGTCACATGCATACTGTGACACAAGTGGTGCGAACGGTCGAAATCCTGCAGCCAACGGAATGGCGCTGCCGCGATTCGCCTTGCCGCAGACTCGTTAC
>Ga0207675_100001451_pt1 | contig 23769 bp, 18 predicted proteins | sample KBSSwiS42_FD_184305 | JGI IMG/M metagenome (GOLD analysis project Ga0207675, IMG submission 184305) | Switchgrass rhizosphere microbial communities from Kellogg Biological Station, Michigan, USA - KBS Switchgrass S4-2 (SPAdes) (version 2) | ecosystem: Host-associated > Plants > Roots >...
GGACACGCCGCCGCGGCACGCCGCGAGATAGGGAGTTACCTGATTACGCGACCGGGCCGAGGCCGACATCATTCGACGCCTTGCCCGAATCAGAGGGCGAGGCACTCGTGAGCAGCCGGGTCTGACTCGCGCAGGGGATACGGATGACTCTATACAACACCATTCCGTCGGCGGTCCCAGCCCTGCGACCGACGATTTTGATCGTGGACGGCGATCCCGACACGCGCGCGCTCTACCGCGCGATATTCCCGCCCCAGGACTACGTGGTTGAGGAATGCGACGACGGAGCCGAAGCCCTTGGGACAGCAATCTGCAGGCCCCCCGATCTCGTCATCATGGAGACGCAGCTTTCGCGCATCAGCGGCTTCGACCTGTGCCGGCTTCTTCGCGCCGATCTCGCGACCCGTTCGGTGCCAATTGTCGTCGTGACCACGGCCGCGACTGCAGCCGATAAGCTGCGCGCGACCACCGCGGGAGCGAATGCCGTTCTGACAAAGCCGTGCTCGTACGAGGACGTGGTCGCCGCGGCCCGTCAACTACTCGACCGCGCGTCAGGCTTCGATGAGTGCGCCCCGGTTGACGGATCAGAGGCGAACACAGGGCCCTCGGCAGTCCCACTGAAGAAACGGTGTGGCTCGCGCAGCCTTCACCGCGAACGAACGACCACACCGCCACGACAACCTCCGGTGCTCCATTGTCCGGGTTGCGACAGCATCCTCGGTTACGACCACAGTTTCATCGGTGGCGTGAGTGCGCGCTCACCCGAGCAGTGGGATTACTTTGTCTGCCGCCGATGTGGACCCTACCAGTACCGGCACCGCACCAGGAGCCTGAAGCGCACGACGTAGCCGGCGGGCACGTGGGGCGGACGAATCGTCCGCCCCCGCAGCGCGCTCGTGACTACACGGTGAACGGCGCCTAGTGCTGAAGGTTCTCCGTCGACTTGATGACGTTATCCGCCACCGTGCTCGCTGCTTCCTGGACCTGATGTGTGGCGTCGCGCGCCAGGTCACGCGCGCGACCGACGACGCTGTCGCGCGTTTCGCCCATCAAATCGTTCTCGACGTCGGTCTCCGGAATTGCCAGGCCAAATGCCGCACCGAGCATCAGCGCGCCGGCGCCGACGATCAACGGATTCTGCTCAATCGCCCGCTGCAGTTGATTCGTGCGCCGCGTGACAGCGCGTGTGACCGACGCGGCGTCAGGCGTTCCTGCTCCGTAGGCGTGATCGCGTGCGCCAGAGTGGCGCTCGAAAGAGGGAGCGGAGCTTCGGGATCGGGCCGTGAGCCACCAAGCCGCACCGACACCGATGAGTGCCAGCGGGATCGGATTCTCGCGAGCCGTCGTGACGACGCCGGCGGCGGCGTCGCGCGTGTAATCGACCGCCTGTTGTGCCGTCTCACCGGCAGATCCCGCCAGCTCGCGCACTTTGTCGGCAGCTGCCGTTTTCACTCGCTCGCTGGCGTTCGCCACGATGTTCCCCGGTTTCAGTTTTTCCTGGATGGCGTCGATTGTTTCCGACATCTCGCCGCGAGTGTCCGCGATCTCCCCACGGATCTGCCTGGTCCGCTCGTCGACCTGGTCGCGCGGTTCGTCACCGGCGAAGCCGCGCGTGTCGTCCATATTCATGCGCCTTGACGTGTCGTCCATGCTGCGGTCTCCTTCAATGATTCGATGGCCTGGGTCGGCGCGACGCTGGTGCGCCGCATCTGTTCGATGCCCCTGGTGACGAGGAGGTACCCGCCCCCCATCGTGACGACGGCGACGATCAAGGCGGAGAGCCACGGCGACAGGCCGACTTGTGCCAGCGCGATCACGATCGCCGCCAGCAGCACCAGCAGGCCGGCATGGGCGAGCGCCCCGCCCGCGGCCGCAAGGCCGGCGCCGGCTGCGGCCTTCCTGGCCTTCGCGGTCATTTGTGTCGTCGCCAGTTCGACTTCCTTCCGGACCAGCTGACCGGTCTCCCGAGACAGCTCCGCGAGCAGCTCGCCCAGGGACCGCTCATCGTTTCGCGCCGACATCACGATCTCTCCGTTCGCGCGCTCGACTTGCGACCGCGGGTGGAGCGCGACGCGGTGTGGGAATCGGCACGCGTGCCGGAGAGCGATCGACCCGCTGCCACGTCGGGATTAGATTCTTCAGGGGCAGCGAATGCGACCTCGGCCTCTCCACCGGTCTTGCCGACACCGCGGTCGGAGGCGCTGGTGATCGGCGCGCCGCCCGGGTAGCGCGAGCGATAGGTTCCGCCGCCGGCAGCGAGATCGGCTGCCCGCCGCGAGCTCTTGAGGAACCGGGCAGCCACCAATCCGAGCGCGAACGCCGACCCGATCACAACTGCGGGCTGCCGGCGCGCAAGGCGCTGGACGTCGGCGGCGAGCTCGTCGATGTCCTTTTCCTCGAGACGCCGCGTCCAGGTGTCGACTTGATCTGCTGCCTGGTCGATGTAATGCGCGATTGTTTCGTGTTTCTCATCGCGAAGTCGCTGCGTGCTCGAGCGGACAGCCTGGGTGACGCTGCCGAGTGCGGCGACGCCGCGATCTTTCTGCTGCGCCAGTTGCGTCGTCGCGCTTTGCTTGACGCGGTCGAGAACGCCGCCGTCACGCTGCGCACCGCTGGTTCGCGGGGCGCGGTCGGCGATGCCCAGCTCGGTCGCGTCGACAGACGGAGTAGAGCGTTCGCTCGAGGTCGAGCGCGTCGCCGCGCGGTTGGTCGATGTGTAACTCGGATCTGACATGGGGCCTCCCGGATTCTCTTGAATGAGTGATCACTCTGGAAGGTTCGTGCCAGCGGCCGGGCCACCTTCCCGAGTGGTGCGCGAACTACGCCGCGTCGCCGATTCGGGATCGGTCCCGAACATACCGGGATAAACAATCCTCCAGGGGTGGAAGAGCTGCGCCTCGCTCGCTGCCGAGCGCACTGAATGGAGGACGCCGGGCGGGGGCCGGCGAAGGCCCTGGTTCGATCGCATCGGGATCGAATCCCGCAGCGGCCGCGGCCATCCGCGCGAACGCCATCCAGGACAACGCGCCGGCATTGGCGAGATGCCACACGCCGGACGCGCCGTCGATCAGGAGATCGAGCGCGCGATCGACGAGGTCGGGTACGTAGGTGGGAGAGACGATCGCATCGCTGGCGGCTCGGAAGGTGCCGCCGGCCGACAACGTTTCGAGCAGGCGGGTCACGAAGTTTGCGCGATCCGACGGGCCAAAGAAGGCGCTCGTCCGAATCACCAGCGCGCCGGGCGCCAGCGCCAGCACGCGCCGCTCGGCCTCGGCCTTGGTGCGGCCATAGATGTTGAGCGGGGCGACCGGATCACTTTCGACATAGGGCCGGCGGGTCGCCCCGTCAAAGACGAGATCCGAAGAGAACGTCACCAGCTGAATGCCGCGCTGACGGCACACCATCGCGAGCACCGATGGCCCGACGGCATTCGCGCGCCGGCAGGCGACCGGTTCCCGCTCCGCATCGTCGACTCGCACGTACCCGGCCGCATTGACGATCGCCCAGGGCTTGCGGCGTGCCACGACCGCTCTCACAGCTTCTGGATCGCTGATATCGAGGTCGCGCCTGGTGAGCGCCACACAGGCCAGCCCGCGGCTCTCGCACGCCTCGACGAAGGCGCGGCCCAGCGTCCCGCCCGCGCCGGTAATCAGGATTGACTGCGCCGATGCCGGGAGCGCGCCGGGCGGGCGACGCCACCAGCCGGGCACGCTCAGCACCGGATGGCTCGGGGTACGGCCGGCCGCAAGATCGACGATCAGACGCGCCACGCCGGTGGCCCGAGGCACTCCGCTGTGAATTTCGAACGCGCCCGGTTCGTAGCGCGTCGGGGTGGTGCGGCGCAGGAGTGAATCCCAGTCCCATGAACCCAGGAGCGCCCAGGCAGTCACGGCGCGGACGTCGGCGCCGAGCGCAGCCGCGTCGTGGGCGCCGCGCCACGCGTCGAGCAGCCAGCGCATCTGCTCTTCGCGCGTGCATCCAAGGTGGGCCTCCGTGATCGCCACCGGCAGGCCGTATCGCTGCCAGGCTTCGAGCAGCACCGCCTGGTGTGCGCGGATGCCGACGCCGGGCACCCTCACCGCATCGACGTCGGCGTACCGCTGCCGTCCGTTGCCGCCCCACGATCGTGACGGGTAGCGATCGAGCCGGTGATCGAGGAAGCGGTCACTCGTGACGTAGTAGTTCAGCCCGACCACGGCCGGCGGCGTCGGTCGGTCGCGCAGTCGCGCCAGCTCGCGCTCGTCGGCGCCGGCGTCACAAAGATACGTCCATAGGGGGTGGTGCTCACCCACTCGTCCCGCGAGGAGATCGAGGCTCAACCAGCGCCGGTGGTTCTCGAAGGCCGCCTGCGCCGCCACAGCGGGAGTCGACCGTACGAAGCCTGCGTCCTCGGTTTGCACCAGTTCCGCGTCCGGCACTCGCGTCCGGATCGCGGCCATCGCCTCGGCGATCGCACGGCACTCGGTCAGCAACGCGGTCACAAAGGAACGGTCGTCGCGGCGGTGCGGATACCAGATCCCATAGAGCGCGGCAAACCGGGCGGTGGTCAGCGGTTCGTTGATTGGGGTGTACTTTCGCACCCACGGATACCGCTCGGCGAATGCGGCGGCGTAGGCCGCGAGGGCATCGACGAAATGCGGATCGAGCAGGTGCGTGCCCAACGGACCGCTGCCGTGGTGAACGAGCCCGACGATTGGCTCGACGCCGAGCTCACGCAGCCGCATCAACGCGCGATCGCTGCCGCGCCAGTCGGCGCGGGCGACGCCGTCTGGCGCGATTCGTTCCCACAGCGCCGGGTATCTGACCGCCGCCACGCCGAGCGCGGCGATCGCGTCGACATCCCCGGGGCGCGCGTAGTGGCCGCAATGCTCCAACTGGTCGAGAAACTGATCGCCGACGCGGTTGATCGTGCACTCCACGCCGCCCCACAAAGCGATTCCCATCCCGGCGGCGGTGGTCACGAGGCGATGCATTCCGCGCGGCGGACTCCGGCGATCTTCGCGAACAGCGTCAACGCCTGGGCCACCACCTGATCCATGTTGTAGTACTTGTAGGTGCCGAGGCGGCCGACGAACTGGACGCCCGGCGTCGCCGCCGCAAGCTCCTGGTAGCGCCTGTACAACTCTGCGTTCTCCGCGCGAGGAATCGGGTAATAGGGATCGCCCTCCGCCTGCGGGTACTCGTAGACGCGCGTCGTCTTCGGGTGCTGCTGGCCGGTGACGTGCTTGAATTCCGTGACCCGTGTGTAGGGGTTGTCGTTCGGATAGTTGACGACCGCCACCGGCTGGACGCGTTCCGTATCCAACGTTTCCCACTGGAACTGCAACGATCGGTACGGCAGTCGTCCGAAGCGATAGTCGAAAAACTCGTCGATCGGCCCGGTGCAGATCACCTCGTCGTAGAGGACGCTTCCTTCGATCTCGTGGTAGTCGGTATTCAGCAGCACCTTGATGTTGGGGTGGTCCAGGATCCGCTCGAACATCCGCGTGTACCCTTTGAGCGGCATCGCCTGGTAGGCGTCGGTGAAATAGCGATCGTCGCGGTTGGTTCGGGTCGGGACGCGCGCCGTAACCGCGGCATCGAGTTCGGACGGGTCGAGACCCCATTGCTTGCGTGTGTAGTTGCGGAAGAACTTCTCGTACAACTCACGGCCCACCTGATTGAGGATGACATCCTCGGACGTTTTCAACTCGGCGCGCGGTTCGGCCACCGACTTGTAGAACTCGGCGAGCTGGAAGGCGTCGAGCTTCGTGCCGTAGAGCGCGTTGATGGTGTCGAGATTGATCGGGATCGGCACCAGCCGCCCGTCGACCCAGGCCTGCACTCGATGCTGGTAGGGATGCCATTCGGTGAACCGCGAGAGGTAGGTGAACACCTCCCGCGAATTGGTGTGGAAGATGTGCGGGCCGTACTTGTGAATCAGGATGCCGTGGTCATCGTAACAGTCATACGCGTTGCCACCGATGTGGCTCCGCTTGTCCACGACCAGAACCTTCTTGCCGAGCCCGGCGGCCAGCCGCTCGGCGAGCACGCTGCCGGCAAATCCCGCGCCGACGACCATGTAATCGAACACGCCTGCGACCTCCTACGATGCGGTGCGGGCGCCGGGCGCGCCGCGTGTCACACGATCGCTGATGGCTTGTTCGACGAGTTGGCGCATCCGCAGCCATGTGCCATCCCACGACAGGTGGGTCAGGAACGCGTCGCCCGCACGCAGCCGTGCGACGGGGTCTTCCGCCAGCGCCGCCTCGACGGCGGCCACGAAGTCCCCGACGCTGTCGGCGATCCGCGCCAGGCCCTGCTGGCCATAGGGGCGCACCACGTCGCGAATCGAGGTCGAGACGACCGACTTCCCTGCCGCGAGATACTCGGGCGTCTTGGTCGGGCTGATGTAGCGCGTCGCCTCATTGCGCGCGAACGGCAGCATCGCAACATCCCAGCCGCCGATGTACTCGGGCAGCTGCGCATACTGCTTCGCGCCCAGGTAATGGATGTTCGACGCACGCGGCAGCGCGACCGGGTCGACCTTCGCCGTTGGCCCAACCAGAATCAAGTGCCAGTCGGGGCGCGCGGACGCGACGCCGCTCAACAGCTCGTAGTCCATGCGCTCGTCGATGACACCGAAGTAGCCGATTCGCGGCCGCGGTATCGCCGATTGATCGGCCGGATCGCCCTGCACGCGTCGCGCCCCGGCGAAATGGGCCACATCGACGCTGCTCGGAAACAGGTGCACGTTCGGATGGTGCGTTCGCTTCGCCTCGAACAGCGTCTGACCGCCGGTGAAGACAACGTCGGCGCATCGGAAGAGCTCGCTCTCGTGCGAGCGCAGACCGGCCGGCGCGCCGGCGAACGCGGAGAGCTCGTCCATGCAGTCATAGACGACGCCGACCGGTTTCAAATCCTGCGCAACCGTCAACGCCATCGGGGTGTAGAACCAGACGACGTACTCGCCGGGCAGATGTTCGCGAATCGACTCGGCAAGGAGCTGCCGCTGCACGAGGGTCTGTTGTTCCGCCGACAGGCGCTGCGGCAGGTGCGGCACCGCGACGATGACGCCGTTGTCTTGCGACAGCACGATTCGCGGCTCGCCATCACTCCAGACCGGTTCTTCCACGTACATCACACGGCCGCTTCTCGCGGCGCGAGTGAGAAGATGCTGCGGGCGTTGGAAGACGAAATGCCATCGCAGATGCGAGAGGCAAGCTATGTTCATGGTGACCGTTCCCCCTGAGGGGAATTCCAAGTTTCATGCCGCCGTCGTTGGTGGCGGGATGAGGATGGTCGCCTGTCGTGGAATGCTTCGCTGGTACCGCGCGGCGATTTGCGCGGCCGACGCATTAGCAGACGCGACGTCTGCCACGGCCACGATCGAGCCGCCGAAACCGCCGCCCGTCAGGCGCGCCCCGAAGACGCCGGCCGCTCGCTGAGCGACGTCGACGAGCGCATCGATCTCCGGGGTCGAGATCTCGAAGTCGTCTCTCATCGACTCGTGCGACGCGTTCATCAACCGGCCGAAGCGCTCGCCGTCTGACGCTTTCAGCGCCTCGCATGCCTCGATCACCCGGGCGTTCTCGGTCACGACGTGCCGTACGCGCCGGTTGAGCGGTTCGGGCAGGGTGAGCCTCTCGAGGTCGTCGGACTCCAGTGCTCGAAGCGATTCAACGCCCAGCAGCCTCGCCGCCTCGACGCATTCAGCGCGGCGCGTGCGATATTCGCCGCCGGCATGGCGGTGCGATACGCCCGAGTGGATGACGATCAGCGTGAGCGCCGACGGGAGAGGGACGCGCTCGAACGCCAGGCGTTGCGTATCGATGAACAATGCCGCGTCGCGATCGGCCAGGCTCGCGGCCATCTGGTCCATGATGCCGACCGGCGCGCCGACGAACTCCGTCTCCGCCCGCTGAGCAATGCGCGCGATGGTGAGGGGGTCGAGATCGAGGCTGAAGGCGTCCACGAGCGCGCGCAGCAGCGCGACCTCGAGCGCGGCGCTGGACGACAGCCCGCCTCCCAGCGGCAGATCCGATTCGATGCGCACGTCAAATCCGCCGCACTGCTGCCCCGCTGCGCGCAGCGCGGCGGTGACGCCGGCGACGTAATCGCCCCACCGGCCGGTCTGCGTTTCACGCCCGATCTCGTAGGTGCACCAGCGGTCCTCGTCGTTGACGTCCCGGGTCCAGCCGCGGACACATCGGTCGCCGCGGGGCGCCATCACGACCGTCGTCCGCTGCGGCGTGGCGATGGGAAACACGAAGCCGCCGTTGTAGTCGGTATGTTCGCCGATGAGGTTGACTCGTCCCGGCGCGTCAGCGCGCACGGTCGGCGCTCGGCCGAACAGCGCCTCGAACGACGGCCAGGCCCGCTCAGCCACAATCCACCTTCACGGCTTGGAGCTCCGCGGCCTTGTCGTCGGGGTCGGTATCGGCGGTGAACACGCCGGCGCCAATTTCGCTGCCTGCGAGATACTTCAGCCGGTCGCGCATGCGGTAGGCCGGGTAGAACTCCGCATGAAAGTGCGCCTCGGGGCTCGCCTGGCCGTCGGTGGGGGCCTGGTGGATCGCCATCACGTAGGGAAATGGCCGCTGCCAGAGTCCGTCGTACTTCAGCAGTACGGTTTTCAGCGCGCGTGCAAAATCGCGCCGGCCCTCGCGATCGAGCGCGGCCAGCGACGCGGTTCGCCGCTGCGGAGCGATCCACACTTCGTACGGATAGCGCGCGCACACGGGCACGAACGCCACCATCTGCGCGCCCTGGTACAGCACCCGGTGTTCGGTTGCGAGCTCGTCAGCAGCCATTCGTTCGAGCAGCGTCTGCCCGCCGTTGTCGAAGAACGCCCGTTCGTTCTGCAGCGAACGCGCGGGGATTGGCGGGATGAATGGGTACGCGTAGATTTGCCCATGCGGGTGATTGAGGGTGACACCGACCTCCACCCCCCGATTCTCGAAGACGTAGACGTAGGCCACATCATCGCGGGCGCCGAGCGCCGCATACCGGTCGGCCCACACGTCGACGATCAACTCCAGGTGCCACAGCGGCAGGCTGCCCAGAGACGCGGTCGGGCTCTGGGTGAAGACCACGACCTCGCACGCGCCCAGCGCGGGTGCGGAAGGCACCGTCAGCGAGGGAGGGTCGTGCGCCAGCGAGGTGAAGGCCGGGAACAGATTCTCGAATACCGCAACGTCATAGGAGCCGGCCGGCAATTCAGTCGGGTGTCCTGGATCGACCGTGGGCGCCAGCGGATTGAACGACGCCGGTGGCAGAAACGTCCGGTGCTGCCGATGCGTCGCGTAGGCGACCCATTCGCCGCGCAATGGATGCCAGCGCAGGTGCCCGTTCGGCGCGAATCGCGCCGGTGACGGTGACGGCACCGGCCCTTCGATGGCGATCGCCTCGCGCGCGTACAGGATCAGCGTGCGGCCATCGCTTTTCTGCAGCTCCCGTCGGTTCATCGATCAGCCTGGTCATCGAGGCCGACCGCAGCCAGCGGATCGATCGCGTCGGCCTTCCGCGGATCGCCGCCGCGCGTGGCCCGCGCGATCAACGGCAGCGGGAACTTCGGCTGCCGGTCGGCCTTGAGCAGGCCGTTGGCCTCTTGAAAGGTATCCGCGAACTGGGTGTAGCAGAAGCCCGACAGCACCGCCAGTGACCGCACGGTGTCGAGCAGACGCGCGTACTCTCGCGCAAACTCCCCGGCTGTCGAGCACCGGGAATAACCCCACGATCCAGGGTCGACGGAACAGGCGATGCCGCCAAATTCCGAGAGCACGATCGGCTGCTCCGCCGGCGGCTGGTCGCCAAGAACCAGCAGGCGGCCCCCGGGCCGCTCGCGCCGGAACAACCGCGGCAGCACCTCGTCGGCGTGATAACGCCGGGCGATGCGTTCAGGCTGGCTGTCGTAGTCGTGAATCCCGATGATGTCGGTGGCCACGCTCTCCCAGCCGTCGTTGCCAATCACAGGACGCGTGCCGTCGAGCGTCTTGGTGAGGTGGTACAACGCCTGGACGTAGTGACGCTCGTTGGCGTTGTCGGGCAGGTTCGGCACACCCCACGACTCGTTGAACGGCACCCACGCAACGACGCACGGATGGCTGTAGTCGCGGCGGACGACCTGCATCCATTCACGCGTGACCCGCTCGACCGATGTCTGGGTGAATCGGTAGGCGCTCGGCATCTCCGCCCAGACGAGGAGACCGAGGCGATCCGCCCAGAACAGGTAGCGGGGGTCCTCCAGCTTCTGATGCTTGCGCACGCCGTTGAAGCCCATCGCCTTCGCCAGTTCGACGTCACGCCGCAGCGCCTCATCGTCCGGCGCGGTCAGGCCGGAGTCGGGCCAGTATCCCTGGTCGAGCACCAGCCGAAGGTAATAAGGGCGGCCGTTGAGCACGAACCGATCGCGCTGAACGGCGACCGCGCGCAGGGCCGTGTAGCTGCTGACCGAGTCGAGCCGCTCGCCCCGATCGCGCCACAGCTCGATCCGGGCGCTGATCAAGGTCGGGGACTCGGGGCTCCACAGCAGCTCGTTGCGGTAGTCGTCGATTCCCGGATCCGACAGGGCGATGCGACGGTGCACTTCGCCTGCGATCACCGCGAAGGTGTCGTCGGCGAGGACGGTGTCGCCAATACTGAGGTGCACGTGCAGCCGCAGCCGCCCTTCCGTCGACCCGCTGACCCATGCCTCGAAGCCGATCTCCCAGCGTTCGAGGTTCGGCGTCCAGCGGAGGCGTTCGATTCTCGTCGCCGGCACCACTTCGATCCAGACGGTCTGCCAGATTCCAGACGTTCGCGTGTACCAGATCGAATGCGGTTCGAGCTGCCAGTCCTGTTTGCCCCTCGGCTTTGCGAGATCGAGCGGATCGTCCTGAGCCCGGACGACGATGGTCAGCTCAGGCGCACCATCCTGAAACGGCGTCAGATCGATGGTGAACGGCGTATAGCCGCCTTCGTGTGCGCCGGCGGGGTAACCGTTGCACCAGACGTTTGCCGAGTAATCGACGGCCCCGAAATGCAGGAGCAGCCGCGCGCCGGGCGCCAGAGCAGGCTGAGTGAAGGAGCGGCGGTACCAGCACGCGCGGAAGAAGCCGGTCTCGTTGATGCCGCTGGCAGGCGCTTCAGGTGCGAACGGCACGACGATCTGCGTCTGCCAGGCCACTTCACGCGGGTCGCTCCAGACCGCGTCGCGATCGAGCGCAAAGTCCCAGGTGCCGTTCAGCGACTGCCAGCCGTCACGGTAGAGTTGCGGCCTCGGGTAGCCGCGTGTGGTTTGATCCTCGGCAGGGTTGTCCATCGTCAATCAGGTCTCGCGCCGCTCGGAAGTCAGGGCCGGTCGCGGCTACCGCTGCGTTCTCGCGCGGGTCACGCTCAGCAGCAAGAGCGGCTCGATGTCGTAGTCCTCGAGCGTCGTCGGCCGTTGAGAGGCATCCCGCATGATTCGGCTCACCAGCGACAGTTTTCCCTGTCCCACGCCGTTCATCACGCGAAGTTCGATCAGCGTGAAGGGATCGTCGGTGGGATCCGATCGGAAGCCCGCCTCCTGGAAAGGCACCGAGCGATCGGTCGCCAGGATGACACGCTCGGTGCCGTCCTGGTTCTTGACCCCGTACGCGTAGTGCAGGTCGCACGCGCCCGTTTCTCCCCGCAGGTAGCCGACCCGCGGCAAGGTCTGAATCGTTTCCAGGAGTCGCTCCTGATGCTCGTCCAGCAAGCTGTCGAGTAGTCGTTGTCGCTCCCGTTCCGTCGAGCGGCGCTCGATGACGATCTCGACGGTGCCTGGGCGTCGATCGTTGGCAGTGACGGCGGTCGCCGTGAATCGCTCGGGCGCGGTGTCGACTGCGGCCGCGGGCCAGAACGCCGCGAAAGCGAAGAAGGCGATCACCACCGCGCTACCTGATTTCATGCGCCTCACGGCGGTGCAAGACCACCTCCATCCTGCGTCAGCGGTCGACGCAACTGTCGCGGCTTTGTTCGACGGTCGTGGCCTGCTGTTACCAACGGTTGATGCAGTCAAAGCCGACGATGACGCCACTGTGTCGCACGGCGCGCTCGCGTCTGGAATATGGGCGGTGCCGAAGGGCGCCAGCGATGTTGTTTCAAACGCTACCACTCATACGCGCACAGAGGCCGGGCGGGAACCGGCCGCTGTGCACTCTCCGCAAGCGCTGCATGGGCAAAGGCCGCGGCGTCGGACTCCGGAATGATCGCGAAGCAAAGATGCGGCCTGCGGCTGAGCGAGCTACGGATGTGTTTTTACGGAGTACGGTAGCAGTGAACGGACGGCGCCTGTTGGCGACTCCTCAGGACGCCCGAATGTCGAACAGGTGATACGAGTACGGCGGCATATCGAGATACAGGCCCGGCGCCTGCAAGTCATCGCCCCAGCGCTGATACGAGGCGGCGCCCAGCAGGTCGCGCAGCTGCCAGGACGAGCCAGGCAGCCCCGGCCACTCCAGAGGCACGAAGCACTGCGCCTGATTCGCCGAATAGTTCACGACGACGAGGCGTCGGGCGTCACCCAGGGTCCACTGGTGGGCGATGAACGCACGATAGGCCTCGCCAGTCCCGGCCGCCCGCGGCTCGAGCAGGCGCCACGCGCCCTGATGAAACACGGGCTCGGACACCGCACGCAGTAACCGCTCATAGTGCGCCTGCATCACGGGATCGGAAGGCTCCGCGGGGCGCCGACCGAGCTGCACCGGAACCTTGAGGCGCTGCCCTTCGATCTGGCCTTCGTGCACGAGACGCATTCCCGGCACCGTCAACGCGAGCACGGCTGCCGCGCGACTCCGTTCAGGACCGAAGGCCGCGGCGGCGCGAGGCTCGTCGTGGTTCTCGATGAATCGAGTGAGGCGCCGCTGGAACTCGATGCCGGCGCGCAGGTGATCGCGCGGCGAGTCCGCACTGCCGCCGAGCAGGCGGTCGTACAGGCGCTTGTCGTAGGTGTAGTCGAAGCCGAGCTGCTGAAGACGATAGTCGAGATCCCAGTAGACCTCGCCGACGACGACAAACGCCGGATGGGTAGTCTTGACGTTTCGGATCGCGTCGCTCCAGAAGTCCGCAGTCGGCGGCTCGAATTCCCCACCCCACGTCGGCACGAACACCTCGCGGAGCACCAGCATCGCCATGTCGCAGCGCACGCCGTCGCAGTGGTCGGCGATCGCGGCGAGCAGCTCTCGCAGGGCGACCCTCGTCTCCTCGCGGCGATAGTCCAGCTGCACCGTGTCGGTCCACCCGCTGTAGTGCGGATCGCGGCCGTGAGCAAAAATCCGCGGCACGCCGGCACTCTCGCGCCGGAAGTAATTCTGCGGCTCGCTGGCGAGTCGATCGGCTCCGGCCTGCACGAATCGGTGGGGATGCTCGCTCACCCACGGGTGATCGATCGCCAGGTGGTTGGGCACGAAATCGAGGACGAGGCGGAGGCCGACCTGTCGGAGGCGCGCTCGGAGCACGTCGAGCGCCTCGGACCCGCCCAGGCTTCCGTCCACCGTGTACCGGTGAACCGCGTACGGCGAGCCGACGACATCCGCGGCGGTGAAGTCGGGGAGGACGCGTGCGTACTCGGCCACGAGATCCGGGAGAGACGAAGCAATCTCTCGCGCCCGCGGACTGCGCTCCCATACCCCCATCAGCCAGACGCCGTCGAACCCGAGCGCGGCGATCCGTTCGAGCACCGGCTGCGGCACATCTGCGAGCGTGATGCGCGTGCCGGTGGCAGCCGACAACTCCCGCAGCCACGGCCACGTGTTGATTTCATAGAGCAGCGGATGCGCGGGCCATCCGGCGATGTCGATGAGCGGCGGCTCGAGCCGACCGGCGGCTTCACTCACGTCGCTTCGGGCACGCGTTCGGCCGCGGTTCCCGCCCGAACGCCGCTGATCGGCCGACAATAGGCCAGCAGCGACGCGACCAGCGCCGTCCAGCCGGTTTGGTGACTGGCGCCCAGCCCGCGGCCGGTGTCGCCGTCGAAGTACTCGTAGAAGAGGATGTAGTCACGCCAGTGCGGGTCATCCGCGTATTTCGCCAGGGAGCCGTGGCACGGGCGCGGCCGCCCGGCTTCCGGTACGAACAACGAAGCGAGCCGCTCCGCCAGCTCCTGCGCCACGCCATTCAGGTTGGTCAACCGGCCCGATCCGGTCGGGCATTCGATGCGGAAGGTGTCGCCGTAGTAGCGATGGTAGTCACGCAGCGCCTCGATCAACAGGAAGTTGATCGGGAACCACACGGGCCCGCGCCAGTTCGAATTCCCACCGAACTGCCGCGAGTCCATGTCTCCCGGCACGTACGCGACCTCGTACTCGCGGTCACCGTCGGCGCGGAAGACATACGGGCGATCCTTGTAAACGCGCGACAACGACCGGACGCCATGCGGCGACAGGAACTCGCGCTCGTCGAGCAGGTAACGAAGGGCGCGCTCCAGCCGATTTCTGCCGGGGAGCGACAAGAGCCAGCGGCGGTGCGGCTCAACGCCCTCGATCTCGATTTCGGCGAGGCTCTTGATCAGGATCTTGCGGTTGGCGAGAAACCAATCGGCTCGTTTGGCGAACTCCGGCAGGCCCTGCTTGGTTCCATCCTCGACGAGCACGTGCACCGCGAGCAGCGGGATCAGCCCGATCAACGCGCGCAGCTTGAGCGGGGTGGACCGCCCGTCAACCAGAAGCTGGTCGTAATAGAACCCATCCTCCTCGTCCCACAAGCCTCGTCCACCCAGGTTGTTGAGCGAGTCGGAGATGAAGATGAAGTGCTCGAGGAACTTGCTCGCCACATCCTCATACGCGCGATCGTGGTGCAGCGCGAGCTCGAGCGCGATTCGCAGCATGCTCGTGCAATAGAAACCCATCCAGGCCGTGCCATCGGCTTGCTGGAGGCGACCGCCGGTCGGCAACGGCCGCGAGCGGTCGAACACGCCGATGTTGTCCATGCCAAGGAACCCGCCGCTGAAGACATTCCGGCCTTCCGGGTCGGTGCGATTGACCCACCAGGTGAAATTCATCAGCAGCTTGTGAAAGGCCCGTTCGAGAAAGGCGTGGTCGGTGCGGCCGGTCTCGACGAACACCTGCCAGCACGCCCACGCATGGACCGGCGGGTTGACGCTGGAGAGGTCGTACTCGAAGGCCGGCAACTGGCCGTTCGGATGCAAGTACCACTCGCGCAACAGCAGCAGCAACTGCTTCTTGGCCGCGTCCGGGTCGATGCGCGCCATCGGAATCATGTGGAACGCGAGGTCCCAGGCGAAAAACGCCGGGTACTCCCACTTGTCCGGCACGCTCAGCACGTCGCGGCTGAACAGGTGCGGCCAGTCGCGGTTGATCCGCGTCTCGCGCACCGCTGGCGGCAGCGGCAGTTTCGCGTCGCCGTTGATCCAGTCGGGGACGATGTATTGGTAGAACTGCTGCGACCACAACAGGCCGGCATAGGCCTGCCGGCTGACGGCTTGTTCGAGGGTCGGCAGATGCTGCGGGATCTTCGCCGCGTAGAAGGCGTCGGCTTCGGCCTTGCGAGCCGCGAACACCCGCTCGAAGTCCGCGAACGGCGATGCCGGCGCCTCGTCGTCGCGCGTCAGCCGCAGGTCGATCGAACATTCGGCCGTGGCCGGGAGATCGAGCACGTACACGACTGCCGCCTTCGTTCCTCCATCCTGCCGAACCAGATCCGTCCGGCCGTCGACGATGAAGTGGTGGAATGCGTCCTTGACGTAGGGACTCTCGTTGGGTGAGTTGAACAGCCGCTGCGCGTTGTTCTCGTTCTCGGTGAACAGGAACACCGGCCGCCGGCCGTCCGGGTGATCGCCTGCCGTCAGCCGAAAGCGTCCGAGCGTCTCGTGGTCGGCCACCACGCTCCGGTCGCCGGCGGGCGTGAGTCGCGGCTTGGCCCACCGGCCTTCATCGTAGGCCGCCCCCCAGGACCAGGTGTTGCGGAACCACAGCGTCGGCAGCAGGTGCAGCCGTGCCAGCCCGCTGCCGCGGTTCGCTACGGTCAGCCGAATCAGGATGTCGTCTGGAGATGCCTTGGCGTACTGCGCCGTGATGTCCCAGTACCGATCGTCATCGAACACCCCGGTATCGGTGAGCTCGTACTCCGGTTCGGCCCGGCCGCGTCGCCGGTTTTCAGCCCGGAGCGCCTCGTAGGGGAACTCTGCCTGCGGATACTTGTAGAGGGCCTTGAAGTACGAGTAGGTGGGCGTGGCGTCGAGGTAGAAGTACACCTCTTTCACATCCTCCGAGTGGTTGCCCTCCGGGTTGGTCAGCCCGAACAATCGCTCCTTGAGATGCGGATCCTTGCCGTTCCAGAGCGCCAGCGCGAAACACAAACGGCACTCACGGTCGGTGATGCCGAGCAGCCCGTCCTCGCCCCAGCGGTAGGCGCGCGCGAGCGAGTGCTCGTAGGGAAAGCTCTCCCAGTAATTGTTGTCCGCCGAATAATCTTCGCGGACGGTCGCCCACTGCCGTTCGCTCAGGTAGGGGCCCCACCGTTTCCAGTTCTTCGACCGCCGGGCATCTTCATCCAGCCGCTGCTCTTCAGGGGCCGCGGTGACCCGCTCACTGGTTCCAGGCATCGTTTCGCGTCCATCAGTCATCGGCGTGCGCACGTCCGAGCGCCGTTGCCGGCCTGCTCATCGTACGTCGTCCCGCCTGAACACGATGCTGCAATGCGAAGCGGTGATCGCACAAACAATTTCGTGCGTACAATGCCGGTGTCAGGCGGACGGATCTCAGGAAGTTCCGACAGCGCGAGAATGAGCAGGGGTGCTGTATGAGTGAGTACAAGTTTCACTGGTGGCCGTCCGGCAACAAACGTTCGCAGACGCAAAGCGTCACGCTGCAGGCGGAGTCGAACCTCCACGGCGCGGCACTCGCATTGCGGCAGTTCAGCCAGCTTGGGTGCGACATCTCGTCTCCACTCGCGCATGTGGACGTCACCGACGCCGACGGCGTCAAGCACACGTTGCTCGTCGAAGAGGTGCTCGACTGGCTGAACGACCCGAAACAGACCGACTTCATTCAGCGCGAGGGTCTTGCCGCGCTGCTTCACTGATTCGAACACCCCGCAGCGCGCAGTCGGCTCCGGGCGCCGGGAGAATCGAGGCCGTCACCATGCCGGATGTCGCGCCCATCGTCTTCGTATCGATCGAGACGATCGTCCAATAGACTGCACCCGGACGCGGTGCTTCAATGACAGCCGACGGAGGTTGGGACTTGCCTCAGGAATTCGATGTCGTGTGTCTCGGCGGCGGCGTCGCCGGCGAGGCGCTCGCAGTCGGCCTGCAGGACAGCGGGCTGACGCTGGCGGTGGTCGAGCGGGAGCTCGTCGGCGGCGAGTGCCCGTACTGGGGCTGCGTCCCCTCGAAGACGCTGCTTCGCTCCGGCGAAACGTTGAGCGAAGCCGATCGCGCTCGCGTCCTCGCCGCATCACGCGTGGACTGGACGGTGGATTTCCCCAAAGTCTCCACGCGTGTGCGGTGGATGGCACGCAACCTCGATGACAGCCGGCCGGCGGCCGCGATGGAAGCGACCGGAGCCAGGCTGTTTCGAGGCGAAGGAACGCTGACGAACCCGCGCACGGTCAGCGTCGGCGGCGAGCAGCTAATCGCGCGCCGCGCCGTGGTGATCGCCAACGGCAGCACCGCGGCGATCCCGTCCATCCCTGGCCTGAACACCGTCGAGTTCTGGACCAACCGCCAGGCGGCGATTCCGAATGAGCTGCCGACCTCGCTGGCAATTCTTGGCGGCGGCGCCATCGGGGTCGAGCTTGGACAAGCGTTCGCACGCTTCGGATCGCGCGTGACCGTGATCGAAGCCGGGCCGCGGTTCCTGGGCCTCGAGGAACCTGAAGCCGGAGCGGCGCTCCGGCCACATCTGGAGGCCGACGGCATGATGCTGGTTGTCGGCGACCCATGCGTCGCGGTCGAACCGCAAATCATGGGACCGTCGGCCCAGCGCGCGGCCGTCGTGCTCCATTTGAAGTCTGGCGCCGTGGTACGGGCCGACCGCTTGCTGGTCGCCACCGGCCGTCGACCCAACATGGAGGCGTGGAAGTCAGCCGGGCTCCCGCAGACGGAGCGGGGATGGTTGAAGGTGGACCCAACCACGCTCGAAGCGCAGCCTGGCGTGTTCGGCGCCGGCGACATCACCGGGCTGGGTGGGTTCACCCACCTCGCCTACTACCACGCGCAGGTGATCGCGAGCCGGCTGCGGGGCATGGACGCGAGGGCCGATCACACCGCGATCCCGCGCGTGACCTTCACCGATCCGGAAATCGCGTCGGTCGGGTTGTCCGAGGCGGCGGCCCGCGCGAAAGGCCTCGACGTCGTCGTCGCCAGCGCCGATCCGGCAGAGGCGGTGCGCGGCTACATCCACGACTTCCACCGGGGCGCGCTCAAACTGGTTGCCGATCGAGAGCGCGGGGTCCTCGTCGGCGCGACCCTGGTCACGCCGCGCGCCGGCGAGATCGTGGGCGAGCTCGTGCTGGCGATCAAGCTGGGCACGCCGCTGAAGACGCTCGCCGACGTCGTCCATCCGTTCCCGGCCTTCAACCGGGTGCTCGGGGCAAGCCTGAACGAACTCGCGACGATGGCGGCGCGGCAACCGCGGCGCCAGCCTGATCTTGGTCACCAAGAAAAAACGGAGGTCACGATGAGTAACGCTCAAGCCAGTACTGCACCAGGAACACACGTTCCCGCCGCGCCCGTCGATCTGAAGCTCGAGGTCGTCGTCATCCCTGTGTCCGACGTCGATCGCGCCAAACACTTCTACCAGGGTCTGGGATGGCGGGTGGACGCGGATTTCACCGCCGGCGAGAACTGGCGGGCGGTGCAGATGACGCCGCCGGGCTCACCCTGCTCGATTCATTTCGGCAAGGGCATCACAGCGGCCACGCCAGGCTCGGTGAAGAACCTGTATCTCGTCGTGTCCGACATCGAAGCGGCGCGCCGGGAGCTCGGCGCCGGCGGCGCCGACGTGAGCGGGGCGTTCCATTTCGCGGGGTTCGGCACACCGCCTCTCCCGGGCCCAGACCCCAACGGCAACTCCTACGGTACGTACGCCACGTTCAGCGATCCGGACGGCAACAGCTGGCTGCTCCAGGAGGTCAAGACGCGTCTTCCCGGCCGGGGCTTCAGCAACCTCGACGTCGCCACGCTGACCGAGCTGCTGCGTGAGGCGGAGACGCATCATGGCGAGTACGAGCCGACCGCTCCGAAGCACCACTGGTCGGACTGGTACAGCGCCTACATCGTCGCGCGCGAGCAGGGGAAGGCTCCCGACGAAGCCGCCAAAGAGGGCGCCCTTCGCGTCGAACGGGGCGGCGAGCACGTGCGCGTGTAGAGGCGTCGGTGCGACCAGACATCGTTCCCGGCGCAGTTTTTCCGGACTACGAGCTTTCGGACCACCGCGGCAAGCACCGCACGCTGTCGGCGTTGCAGGAAGGCGATCCGCTCGTCCTGGTGCTCTCCCGCGGTGGCTTCTGTCCGAAGGAACGCAGGCAACACGAGGGGCTGCTACAACTCCATCGCGAGATGCAGGTCGGCTACTGCCGGCTCGTGACAATCTCGACCGACAATCTGCTCGAGACGAACGAGTTCCGCGCCGGCGTCGGCGCCCACTGGACGTTTCTCTCCGATCCGGGCAGGAAGCTGCAGAAGGATCTCGACATCGCGGAGTACACCGATCCCGATCACAACCCAATGATTCCGCACACGCTGGTGCTCGAGCCCGGCCTGCGCGTCTTCAAGATCTACAACGGCTACTGGTTTTTCGGCCGGCCGACGGTCGAGGAGCTGCGCCTCGACCTGCGTGCCGTGCTGCAGCGCTGCCGCCCCGACTGGGACATCAGCAGCGCGGCGCAGCGAACCGCCTGGGCGAACGGCGAGAAAAACGGTTTCCATCCGTACGGAAAAACGCAGGCGCAGCAGCTGGCCGAACAAGGCTGATTCGGTGTCAGGGCGCCGCATCCGCCGCGAGTGTGAGGCACTCTGGCCGATCAGGCTGTTGCGGCGGAGACCTGCGTCGCGCTGAGGGCGACCGAACACCGTGTAACGCGCCGGTAAATGTCTCGTAACAAAGTCAGGTTCGGCCGTCGTCTCTCCCGAGTTGAACGCACGCCAGCTGCGCCCCGGGAGGTACATCCTTCGCGAACTCGGTAAAGCACTCGAGCGCCCGACCCGTGCCGAAGTGCTGGAGCGATTGCGGAGCGGGCCGGTCCGTCGGCTGAAACGCAAGGCGGCGGACGTGGTTCGGGCCGAGCGCGACACTCGATGATCGTGCTCGATGCGTCCGCGCTGGCTCAGCGCCGCCATGAGCTGTGAGAGCCCGGCATGTTCACGCCACCGTTTGTTGCTTTGTCGCTACCATCTACTTGACTGGCCTGTCAGCATGGCTGAATGGCCGCATTCGTGTGCCCGCTGTGTCGTTCGGTGAACATCGTCGTGATCGAGCTGGCGAACGACATGCGGGTGGTCCACATCCGCTGCTCGACGTGCGGCCGGGATTCGCACGTCCCGTATCCGCCTCGCTAGGCGGGTATCGCGGGCACGGCGGCGTAGAGCTGGATAAGGTTCTTCGACCGCGCCTTCCCTGAACTAGCGACCAGCCAACGAGCTCTGACGCGGCTCGCCGAGCAGCCGCTCGACGAGCTCGCGAATCTCCTGCTTCAGGCGCGTGTGCTCGGCACCGGTCGCCGGACTGGCAAAGCCGGCATGCAGGCTCCGCACCCGGCCGTCCCGCCCGAGGAAGATCGACGTCGGATAGGCGCCGAAGTTAATGAGCTGCGGCAGCGCCTCGTTGATGGTCTTCGACGTCGGCGACGGCTGCGTCGTGCCGGCGAAGAGCATCGGGTACTGGATCGCGTAGCGCTTGACGAACGATTGCACGCGCGGCCGCGAGACTGCCGCGTCGGGATCGTTCTCGAACATCAGGCCGACAATCTCGAGTCCGCGCGCGTGAAAGTCCTTGTACAGCTCCGAGAGGAACGGCGCCTCGTCGTGGCAGTTCGGGCACCAGCTGCCGCCGATCGCGAGGATGACGACCTTGCCCGCGAACTGCGCGTCGGTGTTGGACACGAGCTTGCCGCTAAAGTCGGGGAACGCAAACTGGAAGGCGACGGTGGGATCTTTCACGCTGGTATAGCGGGTGGGATCCGGCGGCTCGGGAATGCCCTTCGCGCGCGCCTCGCCGCTGCGAACGACCAGATAATGCGCGGTGCCGTTGAGGGTGACGGCCAGCGTGCCGTCGGGGTTGGGCGTCGCCTCGAAGAGGTTGGGACGCTCGCCGGCAAAGTGGCTCAGCACCAGCTTGCCGCCCTTCCAGCGGCCGACCAGCGTGCCGGTATCACCGTCGATGCGGAGAATCGATCCCGAGACCTCGGCGCCGGACTGGCGCAGGAACACGTGCCAGGTGCGCGTATCGCGCGGCGCGCTCACTTCCTCGGCCAGGCGGCGCATCTCCCACGTGCCAGCCAGCGACGGCACGTCGCCGCCTTCGAGCGCCACCGGCGTGAACCGCCGCATGCGCAGCTCCTGCGGCTTGGCATTCGGGCGGTTGTTGCGGTAGCTGCCAACCAGTTGGCCATCCTCGAGCTTCGCCTCGAGCGTGGTGTTCAGGTGGTCGTATTCGAGCGTCAGCACACCGGCCGCGAATCTTCCGGCGCTCGACCCGACCTTGCGATCGCCTTCGAAGAACGATCCCTGCGTGCCGGCGCTGGTCGACTCGATCTCGAAGCGGAAAGGAATCTCGATCCCGTTCGAGACGATGACGGCGTCCCACAACCCGTTGATTGATGGCTGCGCGCCGGCGCGCTGCGCCGCGGACGGGTTCGAAGCGACAAGGATAAGCGTGATGCCGAGCGTCAAAGCCTTCATCGGCGCAGCCTCCATTCCCGAGCAGCGATTGTATCGTCGGCGCCGACGCGCGTCACCTCATTTGCCGGTGTAGACGACGCGCCACGTCCTGCCCTTGACGCTTTCCGTGATGTAGAGCGAGCCGTCAGGCCCTTGCGCCGTGCCGTTTGGTCGCGCGGCCGCCTCGGCCGGGCTCATCAGCGGATCCTTGCCTTTGAAGCCGTCGGCGAAGACCTCGAACCTCCCCGCCGCCTTTCCGTTGACGAACGGCTGGAACAGGATGTTGTAGCCGGCCATCGGACCCGGCGCGCGATTCCACGAGCCGTGCGAGGTCATGAACGCGCCGCCGCGGTAGCGCGCCGGAAACGCTGTCGCGGTGTAGAAGTGCAAATCGACCGGCGCGTAGTGCGCGGGAAAGTTCGCAACCGGCGCCTCGAACTGCGCACAGCGGCCGATCTCCTTGCCATCGCCGCCGTACTCCGGCGCCAGGATCATCTTGTTGGTCTGGCCATCGAAGAAGCAGTACGGCCAGCCGAACACCGAACCCTGCTTCACGAGCAGTAACGGCTCGAGCGGCCGGTTGATGTTGTCTTCGATGGTGAAGTGCTCGGGATACAAGGTGTCGAGCGAATCGCGGCTGTTCATCGCCACGTAGAGGTTGCCATCGTGCCAGTCGAGCGCGACCGCCTGGCGCATGCCGGTGGCGAAGCGGTTCGCCCTGGAGAATTTCTGTCCCGGTGTGTCGGCGCTGAACTTCCAGATGCCGCCATGCTCCTCCAGCTCGGGGCAGGGGTCCTGGCCCTTCGCGCCTTTCTGGCGATCGGGCGACGCGCAGGCATTCGACGGCAGGCCGACGTTGACGTAGACGTTGCCGGCGTTGTCGAAGGCAATGTCCTTGTCGCGATGCCCGCGCTGGTTCGCGCCGCTCGGAAAATCGCCGACGATGACTTCGGCGGGCCCTGACGGCTTCAGCTCGCCCGGTGCCATCTTGAAGCGTTCGATTGAGGTGGTGGTGGCGTAGTACAGGTAGCCGTTGCGGAGGCGGATCCCGGTCGCGCCCTGCGTCCCGAACTTTTCCTGCAGATCGATCTTGCCGTCGCCGTTCGTGTCTCGCAGCCCGAGGATGAAGCCAGGCTGCGGCGGCTGCCCCTGCACCGGCGGGCCGCTTCGCAGCGAGACGAAGATGTCGCCGTTCTGCGCGATCACCAGGTTGCGCGCGACGCCGAGGTTGTCGGCGATCACGGCCGCGCAGAACCCGGGCGGCAGCGTCAGCCCGCCGTTATCGGGATCGCAGGCGAATCCCTTCGGCTTCTGACCATGGAGCGTGGCCGGGCCGACGAGCGCGGCAACCGCCAACAGCGCCCCGGCCACCAGAGGATTCACGAGTACAGCAGGACGATGTCCGATCGAGTGCATAAACGTCTCCTCACGATCGTGATTCTATGCGTCAACTCTCTCATGTCCGGAGCTTCCCCACCTACGAACCTGCGCGACCGGCACCTCATCGGGGTGGCTGGCTCGTGAATTCCATTCATGATTCGATGAAGAAATCGCACTGTGGCGTCGGAGAACCCGGGGCTTACAGTCGTGGTCATGCTGACATTCGCGCGCGAACTGCGCCACGCCTGGCGTTCATTACTCCAGCGCAAGGCGTACTTCCTCGCCTGCGCCGGCACCCTGACGCTGGTGCTCGGCGCCAACGCCGCGATGTTTGCGGTCGTCAACGCGACGATGCTGCGGCCGATGCCGTTTGCGACCGCCGGCGAGGTCGTCCATCTGTTCAGTCAGCCACCGGGGACGACCGGCGCGTTGCAGCGAAACCCGTTGCAGCAGATGGAAGTGCCGCGCCTTCGAGAACGAGTCCGCACGCTCTCCCGGCTCGAGGGCTACCTGCTGTCGGAGCGCGTGATTACCCTGAATCAGGAGCCCGCTGTGGCGCAGACGGCGAC
>Ga0207675_100001452_pt1 | contig 23762 bp, 21 predicted proteins | sample KBSSwiS42_FD_184305 | JGI IMG/M metagenome (GOLD analysis project Ga0207675, IMG submission 184305) | Switchgrass rhizosphere microbial communities from Kellogg Biological Station, Michigan, USA - KBS Switchgrass S4-2 (SPAdes) (version 2) | ecosystem: Host-associated > Plants > Roots >...
CGACGCCCGCGCCCAGTACCCCAACATGCGCACCCACATCGAGCCCTGGGTTTGGATCACATCCGACATCGATGCCAACAGCACGCTCTCCGAGGGCGAGTCCTATCTCACGCAGCCGGTCGCGGGCCAGCCTCCAACGCGGCGGCTGGAGCATCGCTATGCCAATCACCGCGGTATCACTGCGGGCTTCAAACTCTTTCCCAATCTCAAGAACTTCAACCTCAGCCTCGACGTGACCAAAGACCTTCAGGATCTCGACTTTGCGATCAAGAAGGATTTTGCCTACACCGGCGACCAGTTCTCGTGGAACAGCAAGATGAAGGCGAAATGGTTGCAGACGGATGTGGATGTGTCGCTGACCCACGACCTCGATCAAATGAAGCGGGAAACGAGCGAGGGAACGGACACCTACAACAACACATTCGAAGCGAAATTGTCACGGCGCATCTACAGCAAGATGACGGCATCACTCAATTTGTATGCACGCGCCAATCAGCTCTTCTTCGATGATGAGTCGCTCGATCGTGATGAGCTGCGCACCAAGTTTCAGCCCATCGTGACCTACACGCCAAACACCAAATGGACAGTCAAGGTGGGATACGTGGGCTCGAACACCCGCCGTGTGGAATTGAACCCCATCCAAGCGCTGCAGACGCGTCAAGAAGAAGATTACACGGTGGATCTGAGCATCAATTACAACCTGAGTCAGACCACCAGTCTCAATCAAACATACTCCATCAAATCCCTCTATACGACCTTTGATTACAACCCCGGCGGCGACCGGCTCCTGTCCACGCAACGCATCGTCACCACGCTCAATAGTCAGCTTGGTCCTCGGTGCGACTTCGAGATCGAGCACCGATTTACCCTGCAGGATTCGGGACCGTTTCAAATTGACCCCGACGGCGCCCGGGTGTTCGCTCGAGACCTCAGAAAATACCGGCAGGAAATGAATGCCAACGTGAAGTACCAGCTCACCTCATGGGCGAATGCGATCCTGGATTCCCAGTTTCTACGGACCGATGACGTCCAGGAGTTCAGCGGGGCTCGGCTAACTCGTCGGGACATTCAGCTGCAGACCGGTCTCGAACTGGAGAAGGCTCTCCGGGGTTCTGTATCGGTCAAGGGATCCGGCCAGTACGTCCAGAGCAACAACCATGACGCGTACTGGACAGTTACATCGTCTTTGAAAAAAGATTTCTGATATGGCAAAATCGCTGCTCTCTGGAACTAGGCCCGGGTGGACAGGGTTCCTATTACTGGGACTGACGTTGGGGTCGATTGGGGCCGGCTGCGGGATGTTCGACATCCGTGACCCCGTAGGGCCGATAAACGCGACATGCTCGGTCCATCAAGCCAGCCCCATCAGCGCCGAGAGCGTGCTCGTCAACTTCGCCGAGAGCTTCCGTTGCCAGGAAGCGGCCTCGTCGCAGTTCAATGAGACGATGGCGGAGGGCTTTCACCTCAAGCTCGACGTCCAGGACGTGATCGACATCGGCATTCCGGGTCTGGATTCACTTTCCAAGGCCCAAACGATCGAGGCACAACGGCTCCGCTCAAACGAGTCGAGCACAGACACAATGGTGTTCGAGTTCGGCGACGTGGAGCCGGTAAGGACAGACCAAACCGCCTATTACCTTGATATCCCCTATGTAGTGCGCATTGGCCATAGCCAAGGCGACAGTTTGATCGTAACTCAAACGATTGCAGGCACTTCCGATCTCTACCTGGCCGAAGGACAGGCCGCTCAATGGTTCATCACCCGCTGGGTGGATCAGCGGGGCGAGTCCATCAGTCTAGGCCGTTGGTATGCCGAAAAGGTCGGGAGCAGCCAAGCCCCCCAGGGCCCGTGATAAACTCTCGGGTTCTTGGGTCCTAGACTCGAGTCCGGCGCACCGGAGGCCGATAACTTCCGTCGCCGTCCACCGTTCGGAGGTAGTGTCTGATGAAGTGCTTCGCGCGGAACGTCATTCTCCTGGGCGTTGCCGTCCTTTCGGGCTGCATCTTTTCGCCGGATATAAAAAATCCTGGCGACCCTCACGATCCTTACTCACAGCCAACCGCTCCAGAGAGCTTGATCACCAACCTGCAAGCTTCTTACAGGAACCGGGAAATCGAGCGTTACGCCGCGATCCTGGCTCCCGAGTTCACCTTCAAATTCCAGCCGATCGATGCCAACGACATCGGTACGCCGTTCTGGACGCGAGAACAAGACTCCACCGGGACGAAGGCGCTTCTGACCACCACCGAGGTGTCGGACATCCGCATCAACTTGATCTACGGCGCGCGGGACACGAGCGTGAACTTCCCGGGCTCGCCGCTGGACAGCTTGAAAATCCGGATCATCACCACCGACTTGCAGGTCGATCAGACCGACGGCACGACCTGGGTGGTCACCGACCAGCAGGACATGTTCTTCCGTAAGGGCATCGAGACCAACGGTGAGGATCCCACCCATTGGTGGCTCTACGAGTGGGATGATCTGCCCACGTTGGCGGCGCCTGGAGTGCGGCCTCTCTCCGCGGGAACCTCGGCTAGCCAGGTGCTTGCCTCGAGCTGGGGTGCTCTGCTCCAGAACGCATCCAAGACAAGACTTTCGAATCCCTAGCAAGTACGCACGTGCAGGAAAACGGCCGGAGTTAAACTCTCCGGCCGTTTTCTTTTGCTCTCAGGGTTCGAATGATGCGTACTAATGAACAACATTGGGGAAGCGAGTCGCTGAGGCTCGATACGTGCTAAAACTCAATATGTCATCGCGTACATGACGAGGTTGATCGCCATGCGGATGGCTTCCTCGCGTTTTGCCGGCGGATCGCCGTGCGCCTCGGGATCTTCGAGCCCGTCCCCAATATCGGATTCATAGTCGTAGAACACGCAAAGACGCCCTTGATCGAAGATACCCAAGGCCTCCGGCGGCTTGCCATCATGCTCGTGGATCTTGGGGACTCCATGAGGGAAGTCATAGAAGCAGTGATAAATGGGGTGGCTGAAGGGTAGCTCCACGAGCTTGCGGTCCGGAAAGACCCGGGCCATCTCCCGGCGGAAGCTTTGGTCCATGCCGTAATCGTCGTTGGCGAACAGGAAGCCGCCGGAGGTCAGGTAGCGGCGAAGTCCCTCTACCTCCGCATCGGTCAGACGCACGTTTCCATGTCCGTCCATGAAAATGAACGGGTACTTGTATATCTCCGGGTCGTCGGCAGAGACGGCCGCTTCCTTGGTTGTCTGAACCAGGACCGACGTCCGCTCCTTCAAGGCCTGAGCGAGGTTGGGCATGGTGGAAGGGCCCTGATACCAGTCGCCGCCACCGCCGTACTTTAGACGGGCAATCACGAGCCCGTTTTGCGCTTCACGCCCCGCTCCCGACGCGGCAATCGCCCCCGCCAGCGAAACGAGAATCAGAATCACCAGCCCAAATCGCATCTAACCTCCCGGAAAGTTCTCTCGGAGACCCGCTCAAACTCCATGACGATACTACAGCTACGCCCCGTCTCGTCCCGATCAGGGGCCAACGGATAGGGAATCCATTCCTCCACCCATTGCGAAGTATGTAACTGGTTCTTCAACATGCCTCTAGAGTTCGAGGCAGTTGCATAGGCTGGGGCTCAGTGGCTGACCAGCTAGGGAATGGCGTGTCCTTTCGACCCGATTGCTAACCCAGGGAGAGCCCTATTGCAGAGCGGGGGGTGGTTCGGTAGAGGATTACGCAGCGGATGACAGGTACGCCGATCATGATAGATGGATGACCATTAATCATTGATTTCCACCGTGCTGACGGTGGGCTAGGAATCGACATTGATGACGATACCCAGGCGGGCACGTTCTTCTTTACTTCGCTTGATGGAGTTTGCGTTCTTCGGATCCAGCCTGGTATCGGCGAAGGTCGCATGAGACGCCTACGCATTGTCATATTTGGTTTATCTGTCACCTCCTCGTGGGGAAACGGCCACGCCACGCCCTATCGCTGTTTGATCCGGGCCTTGTCCATGCGTGGACATGACGTTTTATTTCTGGAACGCGACATGCCCTGGCACGCGTCGCATCGCGATCTTCCGCACCCTCCGTTCGGCCGGACGCGCGTTTACGGATCGCTGAGAGAAGCGAAAGAGCTCTACCGGCGCGAAGTGCGGGAAGCGGATGTGGTGATCGTGGGATCGTGTGTTCCCGAGGGAACCGACGTCGGGCGATGGGTGACCACTAGCGCGCGCGGCCTCCGTATTTTCTACGATATCGACACCCCGGTCACGATGGCGAAGCTCGAGCGCGGAGATGAAGAGTACCTGTCCCGTGAGCTGGTGCCCCGTTATGACATGTATTTGTCGTTCACCGGCGGTCCCATGCTCGATTACATCGAACGCAAGTACGGCACGCCCATGGCGCGGCCCTTGTACTGCTCGGTCGACCCCACGTCCTATCACCCGGAACCCGCGGAGCTGCGTTGGGATCTGGGGTACATGGGCACTTACAGCGAGGACCGGCAACCCATGTTGACCAAGCTTCTCGTGCAACCGGCGCGCCGTCGCAAGCGGGACCACATGGTCGTGGTGGGTCCCTTGTATCCGAATTATTACGCCTGGGCGCCGAATATCGAGCGCATCGAACACTTGGCCCCCGCGGACCACCGGCAGTTCTACAACTCCCAACGATTCACCCTCAACATCACCCGACCCCACATGGTGCGGGCGGGTTTCTCACCCAGTGTGCGTCTGTTCGAGGCGGCCGCGTGCGGCACGCCCATCATTAGCGATTACTGGGAAGGGTTGTCGTCTTTCTTCAAGCCGGATTCGGAAATTCTCATCGCGCGGGACTCTCGCGACACGCTTCGCTATTTGAGGGAGGTCACGGAGACGGAACGGATCGAGATTGGGAATCGCGCCCGAGCGCGGGTGATGGAGGCGCACACGGCTACCCATCGCGCCGGCGAGCTGGAGGGTTACATCCTGGAGGCGCTGGGCGAATCCGACCTGGGTGCGGCGGCGACCACCGGGCGAGTGAAAGAATCATGATAGGTGAGATTGAACCCATTCACGAGCGCGACGCTATGCGGAATGACTTAGGGGACGGGCCGACCGGGTTCACTGGTACAGCCTGCATGACCTGCCGCGAGCCGGGCTGGCCAAAAGAGTTGGGCGTGCGATATGTGCGCACCGGGCTCAGCTGGTCGGATCGGGAACGCCCCGGTGCTCTAGAATGGTTTGACCGGCAAATGTGGGCGCGGGAAGATTTCCGAAGTGACGCCGACCTGTTGCTTCACTTCGGAAGCCGGCGGCATCCGCTCTCACTATGCCAGTCCGCCGCGGCATCCTGAACAGTTCGCCCGATTTTTGTGCCGAGATGGTGGAACGCTACGCGTGAAATGCATCGAACGTTGTGAAAGGAGTTGATGATCATGGCAACCGCAGTACGCACGCGCGATGAAGATACGATCCGTGAATGGGTCGAAGAGCGAAACGGCCATCCGGCCCAGGTCCGAGGCACGGAAGGGCTATTGCGCATTGATTTCGAGGATAGGGACGAAGGCGAGGAGCTCGAGGAGATTTCGTGGGATGATTTTTTCGCCGTGTTCGAAGACCGAGGGCTAGCCTTCTTGTACGACCCGGAAGGCGAGAGTCGATTCAATAAGCTCGTGTTGGCTGAAGATGATGGCGACAAGAGTGGACGGCCGGGGACGGCCACCAAACCGCGTTCCACGGGGAAGCGCTCGTCGGAGGATGATGACGAAGTGGAAGACGAGGATGACGAGGATTTCGAAGATGCCGATGATGAGGATGAAGACGAGGACGAGGATGACGACGATTTTGAGGACGAGGATGACGACGAAGAGGAGGATGAAGACGATGAGGATTTTGAGGACGAAGAGGACGACGAGGATGAGGAGGACGACGACGACGACGATGACGATGACGATGAGGATGAGGACGGAGAAAGCGGATCGTCGTCGGGGGGGAGCTCGTCACGGAAGTCAAAATCCAAGGCCAAGACCGGCGGGCGGAAGGGCTCGGCTAGCTCCTCCAGCTCATCCCGCAGCAGCAAGAGCATGAGCAAGAGTAATAGCAAAAGCCGGCGAGGCCGGTAGTTTTTCGGTTGGCCTCAAAACGTACTGAATAACTCGTTTGACCCGCAAAAGCGGCGGTCTCCCCGCCGCTTTTTTTCGGCTTATCTGAAATACGAACCGGAAACGAGAATCGGGGTTACAAGGGCGTCTACTACCACACAGGCAACTGGTTCCAAAACCAGTACCACACATGGGCATGAGTAGCAGGTTTTGAAACCAGTGAACCTAGTGTGCTTGGGGGAGCCATGCATTCGTTAGTTCGCTATGCCCTTCTACTTTGGGCGATTGCTGCAACTGGATGTGAGGACATTACGTGCATGGACTGCTGCCGAGGCTGCCCGCCCCCTCCCCCTGAATACCTTGCCACCTCGTCTCCCGAGAACCAGATAGAGAACATCGAGATTGCGTACCGAAGAATGGATTGTGCTGGTTACGCGAAGATCTTGGCCCCCGACTTCATCTTCAATTTTCAACTCATCGACGCCAGCGACATCGGGACACCTTTTTGGACGCACGATCAGGATTCCACCGGAACGTGTGCGCTGCTGAAATCCGGTGAGGTATCAGAGATACGGATCAATCTCATTTACTCTGGCCGAGATACAACCATCAATTTTCCGGGATCACCCATCGACTCATTGAAAATTCGGGTTACCACAACCGATTTGCAGGTGGACCAAACGGACGGAACCACGTGGGTGGTGACGGATCAGCAAGATATGTACTTTCGCAAGGGAATAGAGACCAGGGGGGAAGATCCTACCTGCTGGTTTCTTTACGAGTGGGATGACCTGCCGACGCTTAGGAGCCCCGGCACGCCCCAAGATGTGCGGGCGATGACATGGGGGAGACTGAAGGCGTTGTATTGAAGTGTGATGGTGGCGGTTCCCACCTGTCCCTGAGGACCAGTACCACAGGTGGCACTGGCTCCGGAACCAGTACCACACATGGTTACGGATTCACTGGTTTTGAAACCATTGCTCTCCCACCGTTGGCTGCGAGGTGTTCTGGTCCTAGGACCGGTTGGTTGGGTGACTCATTCCGGGGCGAGCCGAGGAGTTTGAAATCCATGGAACGACGTGAGCACGTTATTTTGCGCTCCATTTCTCCACTGGCTCTCTTAATCCCCCTGCTGATTAATGGATGTGGTGACATATTTGCCCCCTGTGTTTCCTGCCATCCCGTGGGCCGCAACCCTTATTCTGCGCCCACGGCACCGGAGAGCTTGATCACGAACTTACAAGTGTCTTACAAAAACCGAGAGATCGAAAACTATTCTGCTCTTCTCGCGCCGGAGTTCGTTTTCAAATTCCAACCCATCGATGCGAACGACCTCGGCACGCCGTTCTGGACCAGGGACCAAGACTCCACGGGAACGCGAGCGCTATTGACGACAACGCTTGTCTCCGATATTCGGATCAATCTTATTTACGGACACAGGGACTCCAGTGTTAACATGGATCCCCCCGTCGATAGTCTCAAGATCCGCATTCTGACGACGGATCTACAGGTCGATCAAACGGACGGCACAACCTGGGTAGTTGAGGATCAGCAGGATCTCTTTTTCCGCAAAGGGCGCGAACAAAGCGGAGAAAATCCTGACTACTGGTTCATCTACGAATGGGATGATCTGCCGTCGGTCTCGTCTGCCGGCCTTAGAGGGCCAGGAACCATCACCTGGGGACGTTTGAAAATGCTGTACGGAAAATAGGGGACAATGAAAACGGTTCACGGACGGGCCTTGGTTCTTGTTTTGCTCATGGCCGGGTTCTTTGCGGGATGTGATGACGACGTGGAATCACCCAAACCAGAACCCGCACCCTACGCAGCTCCAACCGAGCCCGAGAGCCTGATCACCAACCTGCAGCTGTCCTATCGGCGAAGAGAAATCAAAGAGTACGCCAAGCTTCTTGCTCCCGAGTACATCTTCAAATTTCAGCCCATCGACGCCAACGATATCGGCACACCATCTTGGACACGGGATCAGGATTCAACTGGGACCCAAGCCCTGCTTACTACGCCCGAAGTATCGGAAATCCGTCTCAGTCTGATTCCTGGAGCAAGAGATCTCACCGTCGACGCAACACCACCCGTGGACAGCTTGAAAATCCGGATCATCACCACCGACTTGCAGGTCGATCAAACCGACGGCACGACCTGGGTCGTCACCGATCAGCAGGACTTCTTCTTCCGCCAAGGAAAGGCGGCGAATGGCGAAGATCCCACGCATTGGTTCATTTACGAGTGGGACGATTTGCCGACGCTGGCCGCTCCGCAATTGCTTTTGGGCCCGGCCGCCCCCACCACCTGGGGCAAGATCAAAACCAAGTACAACCTCACCGAAGAGGCTGCCGCAGAACTGCAGGTCGAAACCGCGACCTGGGGCAAGATCAAGAGCAGGTACTCTCCAACGCTGCAGTCCGACGCACTTCAGGTCAGCTCGAGTAGCTGGCGTAGGTTAAAGAGAACGTATGGCCCAACCGTGAATTCAGCGCAGGGGCTCCAAAGTGCACGAGCGACTTGGGGAAAGATGAAAACCTTGTATTAATAGGAACGCAATGACCAATTCTCGTTTCGTCCTCATCGTCGCCGCCTCACTCGCCCTCCTCTGGGGCTGCGACGCCGACGCACCCACGCCACCCAAACTTCCCCAGGACCCGGTCTATCATCAGCCGACCGCGCCGGAGAGCTTGCTTGCCAACCTGCAACTCTCTCACAAACACCGCAATATTCAGGAATACATGAAGCTGCTCGCTCCGGAGTTTACGTTCGAGCTCCAACCCAACGATGCGCTCCTATTCGGCTCCCCATTCTTGACCCATGATCAGGATTCGAGCGGCACACGAGCCCTTCTAACCACCAACCAAGTATCGGCGATTCGATTGACGCTCATCCATGGTGGTCGAGACGTGAGCCTCGACACGACGGCGCCTGTGGACACGTTAAGAATTCGCATCCTGACCACGGATCTCGAGATCGATCAGGCAGACGGCATTACCTGGGTCGTCTCCGATCAGCAGGATTTGTTTTTCCGCCAAGGGAAGGGCGGAGAAGATCCAACGCACTGGTTCATATATCAGTGGCACGATTTGCCGACGCTTCATGCGCCAGAACTTCCAGCTGCCACCACCACCTGGGGTCAGATGAAGCTTCTGTACAGACAATAACCGGCCCTGTGTTCCACGCCGCTCGACCCTGAGCTTTAACTCCCTTATTCTCCTCCCCCTAACCGGCCCTCCGACGACAGACATTTAAAACTCAGGGAGGCATCCTCATCATCCGTCGACGTCGCCGCCGTGGCGTGCTGCGGCTTCGTGTGGTGCTCGCGCTTCTTCTTCTCGTTGTGTTGGCCGTGTTGGGAATGCGTTGGCTCTCCTCTCCCCGAGGCAGCTACGCGATGGCAACCTCGGGTTGGGGACACAGCACCAATCGCACCAAGAAGGTCCTCGAAGCGGAGCTTGCGCGGGGAGCCAGGGAGCTGGGTCTCAAACCGCCGTATCCCCAGCTTCTTTGCGAACCTGAGTCCGGCGGCACGCAGCTTTGTACCGGAATCATTGGGCTCACTCCCGGCGTGAGCTCCATCCAAGGGAACGTCGTCTTCACTCGCCGTCTCACCGCGCTGGGTGCGGGATTCGTTACCGGAACCGAAGAACGCGACGGCACCGTGCGGCTGCAATACAAAACGGGCTCGAAAATGAACCTCGCGCTCGAGCTCGTGCCGGCCCGGGCGTCCGGTCTAGATACCACCGTCACCCCCGGCAAAGGTCTCGGGCGCGTGGACGTCAAAGCACGACTCGCGCTCATCATCGAGGACTACGGCATCGACAAAGCCGCATCAAAACGCTTCGCCGATTTACCCGCCACCTTCACCGCCGCCATCCGTCCCAACATCTCCGGTGCAGAAACGGCAGCCAAAGATGCAGCGCAAGCCGGGATGGAAGTTTTGCTCGACTTGCCTATGGAGCCGAAGGACTACCCCACGCGGAACCCCGGCGACAATGCGATCCTCGTCGATCTTTCCGGACGCGAAATCCGGAGTCGTGTCGCGAAGGCAATCGACACCGTGGGCCCGGTACGCGGCGTGAAGACATTCATGGGCGGATTGGCAGTGGAAGACAAAGATGTCATGCGTGCCGTCCTGGAAGAACTGCGGGATCGCCATCTCTATTTTCTCGACACGACGCAGTCACCGTACTCCGCCGTTCCCGATCTGTCTCAGGAGCTGGGTGTGCAAGCACTCCTCGTGAGCACGATTGCCGAAATCGATGAAGGGCGCACCAATGCGAGCACGATCTCGATCCGCTTCCAGGATCTCTTGCGGCGGTGTCAGGCCAAAGGATACGCCGTGGGCATCATTCATCCGAAAGCGGAGACGCACGATGTGTTGAAAGCGTTGCTGCCCAAGATGGCCGCAGAGGGAATCGTGGTGATGGGCCTCACCGAGGTCATGCAGGCCCACGCTCTGGAGTAATCAAAAACCGTCTAGCCTGTTGCCGCGCAATCACAAAGCCCACCAGTCATGATTGACAGAGGGACAACCCTGGCGTAGGATACGGCGCCCTGAATCACGCCCGCCTTTGGAAGCGGAGTACCCCGAATGACCAATTTGCGTATCAAGTGGGCCTTGTTCATTTTTACCGTCCTTTTGTTCGGATGGTATCTGCTGCCCACAATTCGTTTTTACCAGCTTCCGTCGGATGACCCCAACGCGCTCAAAGTCCCGGCAGCCGCTGAATCTACGATGACATCCGGGAATGTGCCGAACCCGAATCAGCCGCCCAGCCTGACCTCGAACCCTCCTCCGGGGCTCACCCCGACAACCCCAGGCGAAACTCCGGGCGCACTCGATCAGGCCGCCAACCCGACCGGACATTGGCGAGGCTCCGCGGATCCCGCGGTGGCCAAGCTCCGCGAAAATGCGATGAAGCTGGGTCTCGACCTTCAGGGCGGGGCGTACCTGGTATATGAAGTGGATTTGTCGAAGATCCCCGCCAAGGATCGCAAGGGGGATGAAGTCGACCGCGCCATCGAGATCATTCGTAACCGCGTCGACCAGTTCGGCGTGGCCGAGCCGCTCATCCAGAAACAGGGGCAGACCCGCATCGTCGTTCAGCTCCCCGGCGAAACGGATCCGGCGCGCGCCAAGGCTTTGATCGGGAAAACCGCACGGCTGGAATTTCGGCTCGTGAAAACCCGTCAGGAGCTCTTTCAGGCGTTGGCCAAAATCGACCAGGTGGTTGCACAGGGCGGAATAGCACAAGACAGCGCATTCGCGGACACCTCTGCGGTGGACAGTCTCATCGCGGGCAAGAACCCGTTCTCGGGATTGTTCCAGGCATCTCAGAATGACGCCGGTTTCGTGTATTGCCCGGCCGAAAATTTGGACAAAGCCAAGGCCTATCTGAGGCGCATTCAGCCGGATGCATCGCGGCCGGCCGTTCTCCCCGGCAGCACCATTCTTCTTTGGGGTGAGCGCGCGTTCGGATCACGCAGCGGAAACCCCGGGCAGTATCTTTACGCGGTGAGCGCCGCCAGCGATTTGACCGGTGAGCACGTCGCCGACGCGCAAGTCTCGTTCGGTCTGGAGCCCGCTCGTCCCAACGCGGCCGGCATCAGCCTCACGTTCGACAAGCGGGGATCCGCAATTTTCACGCGGCTGACCGGCAACAACGTTGGGCGCCAGCTCGCGATCGTGCTCGACAACACCGTCAAGTCGGCCCCGTCGATTCGTGACAAGATTCGCGGCGGACGCGCCTCGATCACCGGCATCGACACCGACGTCGAGGCGAAGGACCTGGGCATCGTGCTTCGCGCCGGCGCGCTTCCCACCGACTTGACCCTCCAAGCGGAAAGCACGGTCGGTGCATCGCTCGGAGCGGACAGCATTCACAAGGGCATTCTCGCGTCGGTGGTCGGGTTTCTGGCCATCGCTGCGTTCATGGTCATCTACTACCAGATGTCCGGATCGCTATCGGTGCTTGCGCTCATCCTCAATGTGTTTTATCTCGTGGCAACCCTGGGCATGCTCCGTGGCACGCTCACCCTTCCTGGCATCGCGGGCATCGCGCTCACCATCGGTATGGCGGTCGATACCAACGTGCTGATTCTGGAGCGCATTCGCGAGGAGCTTCGAGGGGGGAAGACGGTGCGCGGAGCCGTCGAGGCGGGCTATAGTCGCGCGTTCACTACGATTCTGGACACGCACTCCACGACCCTCATTTCGGCGGTGGTGCTCTTCCAGTTCGGAACCGGGCCCATCAAGGGATTCGCCACCACGCTCATGATTGGGTTGGTCGCGAACCTCTTCTGTGCCGTGTTTTTCACCCGATTGGTCTACGACTCCATGATGGCGCGGCGCCAGCTGGAGAAGCTCAGTATCTAGAGGCGACGCATGCACGAGATTTTTGTCGGCACCCGTTACAAGTTCATGGCCAAGCGCAAGTACTTCTACGCGCTGTCCCTCGCCCTCACGTTGATGACGATCATTTCACTCGTCGCTCATCACGGCCCGCGGAAATCGGTGGACTTCACCGGCGGCAACGTGATGACGGTCTCATTCAATCCGCCGGCCAAGGTGGATGACGTGCGGGAGGCGGTGGAAAAGGAGCATCTGGAAAGCGCGGAAGTGCAGATGGCGGAGGAAAACTCTCAGGCCATCATCCGTTTCCGGGCCGCGGGGCAGGACTCGATCAATGTGTTCAATCGCTTCCAGGCCCAGATGAACACCAAAAACGTCACGACCACGTTCCGCAGCATGGAGAGCGTGGGCCCCAAGATCGGCAAGGAACTGGAACAGAAGGCGATGCTGGCCATTTTGTGGAGCCAGTTGCTCATCCTGGTTTACATCGCCTGGCGATTCCGCAGATGGTCGTTCGGCCTGGGCGCGGTCATCGCGCTTTTCCATGATGTGATGATCGCGCTCGGCGTGCTGTCGATTTTCAATCGAGAAATCAGCCTCACCGTCATTGCCGCGTTCCTCACCATCAGCGGTTACTCCGTGAACGATACGATCGTGGTGTTCGACCGGATCCGGGAGAACATCGGCCTTCTGCGCCGGATGACCTTTGCCGAGGTCATCGACAAGAGCGTGAATCAAACCCTGAGCCGGACGGTCCTCACCTCCGGCCTCACCCTGTTGAGCGTGATCTCGCTCTTTTTCCTGGGCGGCCCGGTGATCCACGACTTCGCGCTCGCACTCCTGGTCGGGTTCATCGTGGGGACGTACTCCTCGATCTTCATCGCCAGCGCAATCGGGATGGATTTATCGAACTGGTGGGTCCGCCGGAAGGCGCGGGCCGAGGCTAGGACGACCAAAGCCACCGTAGCCGCCGGCTCGTAACCCCAAACTTCCCCGGTCGGGGCGAGCCAACTCAAGTCCCCAAACGTTTTTCGGGCATCCCCGCTTCCCGTGCGGGGTATACTTTTTCCGTAAGGCCTAAGTTCGCCCCTCCGCCCTCCCTGCCTGAGTGCTTCTTGGGCTCTGAAAACTGCAGCGCTGTGAGGACTAAGCCGATGATCCATATAGCTTTGGACCACCGAGGGGCCCCATGAACGAACGGTATCGCGACATCGTCTCGGCGCTGGAAGAAGGTCGCCGGTCTCTTTTCCGGGCACGGCTTTGGGCCGGAATGCTGCGCGTGCTTGGTATTGGTCTCGCCACGCTTGCCGTCCTGGTGCTTTGGGTGGCGCTCCAGCGCACGCTTCATCTTTTCAGCGTGCCGCTAGCTGCCCTCACCTCGCTGATTGGCGCGGGCGTTCTCGTCTTCGCGCTCGTGCGATGGATCGTGCTCCCCTGGGTGCGCATGCCGGGGCGCGAAGAATTCGTGCACGTTGTCGAGCGACGGTTCCCGGATGAGAAGAATCTCGTCGTCAACGCGTACGAGCTGGGAGATGCCGCTCGCGAGAGCCAGGCAACGCAAGCTCCCGATCTCGTCGATGCCATTGTCGCGCGTGCGGCCGAGCGTATCCGCGGTCTGGATCTCAAGAACTGGCGCGATCCCGCTCCCGACCGTCCCTTCCTATGGGCCGCGGGCGCTGGCTTGGGCACGATGGTCCTTTTGGCCGTCCTCACCCCCACCCTTTTCTTCGGTGCCTTGGGCCAGATCGTGCGTCCCACCGAGGGCGGCGCACCCAAAGTCACCTTCCTCGTGAATCCCGGCAACGCCGAAGTCGATCGCGGCAGCGATCTCACGGTGAACGTCAACGTTGGCGGCACCTCGCGCACCCCCACTCTTTTTTTCCGCGAGAAGGGCGGGGCATGGCGGCAGCAGGGTTTTTCCGCGACCAAAGAAAAACCGTCACGTGAAGGCGGTAGCTGGATGGCGATGCTCTCCAGCATCGACCGGCCGCTCGAGTACCGAGTGGGCGCCATGCGTTCCCAGAGTCCCGTGTATCAGGTGCAGGTGCGCGAAGTGCCTCGCATCGCCGGCTTCCGCGCGTTCCTGAAATATCCGGCGTATACCGGTCACGCCCCCGAGACCGCTTCGGGGGGAACGGGTGACGTTGCCACCCTGACCGGCACGCAGGTGGACCTGCGTGTGCTGGTGAACCGTCCGGTGGCTGCGGCACGGCTCGACTGGCAGCCGGAGCAGGGCGAAGCGCCAAGCACGATTCCTCTGGAAAACGTGGACGCCACCACCTGGAAGACCGTCTTCCCCGTGCGCAGCTCGGCCACCTACGAAGTTGTGCTCTTGGACGAGAAGGGCGCCGAGCGTGTCCGCTCCCCCCGGTATCGCGTGGAAGCACTGCCCGACCGGCCTCCGTTCTTGACCCTGCACTATCCGCAAGACGATCACGATCTCGCCTCCGACATGATGGAGCGAGTGGTTGCGGACGCCGCGGATGATTTCGGGTTTTCGGGCGCGTGGATTGCGTATCAGGTGGACGATGGTCCCGAAAAGCGCATGCCCTATCGGCCCTATACCGCCGGACAAACCGAATTTCGTCTCGATACGTTGTGGGACTTGAAGGGGCTCGATCTCCTGCCCGGATCCACGTTGTCCTACTACGTGGAAGTGCGGGACAACGACGCCGTGGCGGGTCCACAGGCCGCGCGCTCGCCGGTGCGCCGCGTGCGGTTCCCGACTGTGGGCGAGATCTACAAAGACGTGGCTAACGAGCACGATAAAGAAATCGAGAATCTGGCCGGCGTTAAGGGCACGCAAAACGATCTCAAGAAGCAGCTCGAGAAAATCGATCAGGAGCTCAAGGCCGGCCGCGACGTCGACTACGACATGAAGCAGGACGTCCAAAAAACGATCGACCAGCAAGCCTCGTTGGAAAAGCAAGTCGCCGATCTTACCCAGCGTCTCTCGGAAACCATGGACAAAGCGTCCAACCGGGGGCAAATGGATCAGGACTTGATCCAGAAGATGTCCGAGATCAACGACATGCTGGCCAACCTGTCCGATGAAGATTCGAAGCGGGCGTTCCGCGAGCTGTCGCGGGCGCTCGACCAAATGGATCGGAACGCGCTCCGCCAGGCACTCGAGAAGGTGAAGCTGTCGCAAGAAGACATGCTGCGCGGGATGGATCGCACGCTCGAACTCTTGAAGGACATTCGCAAAGAAGAGCAAGTGGCGAACGTGGTGGATCGCACCGACGAGATTGCGCGGCTCCAGGAAGCCATCGCCAAGGAACTGGAGAAGCTCGCCGACAAGGCGAAGTCCCAGGCGGAAAAGAACGCGGATCAGGCGGCTCTGGACCAAAAGCACCAGGGCGGGGATCGCGACTCCACTAACGCCAATTCCAAGAACGGCGATCAAAACGATAAGAACCCGGCCAACCAGGATCAGAACGACCCCTCCAAGTCCGGCGATGAATCCCAGCAGGATCAGGCGGCAAACCAGGACCAGAAGAACCAGCAGGATCCATCCAAACAGGACCAGGCCGGCAAAGAAGGCCAAGAGGACCCGTCCAAGCAGAATGACTCCAAGCAAAACAATGACGCGGACCAGAATCAAGCCCAGCAGGATGAATCGTCCGAAAACAACGGAAACCAGGACTCGCAAAGCGACCAGAAGAGCCCGGATTCCCAGAAAAAGCAGGATCAACAGAACGGACAACAATCCATGCAGCAGCTGGCCAAGCAACAGGAGATGGCCCAACAGCAGCTGGAAGAGCTGAAGCGCATGTTGCGGGAGCTGCAGAAGCTGAATCAGGGCGAGGACATGGAAAAGCAGATGTCGCAGCTCGAAAAACACCAGAACACCCAAGAGCTGTCGAAGAACATGCAGAAATCGCAGCAGAGTATGCAGGGAGGAAAGCCCAAGGAAGCGTCTCCCTACGCGTTCAAAGCCAACCAAGAAGCCAAGCAGCTCGCCGACATGGCCCGTTCGATGCAGCAGAACATGCAATCGGATAAAGAGGACCAGTCTGCAAAGGCGCTGCAGCGCGTCATCGAAGGATTGATCGATGTGTCGGGCGCGCAGGAAGACGTCGCACAGAGCCAGGAGGAACCTCGCGCGTTGGCGGAACGCCAGCTCGGCCTGACCGATGCCGCGGGGTCGCTGGCGGACAGCTTGGAAGCGGTGATGAAGCAGAGCTTCACCATCGAAACGCCGCAGCTCAAGAACCTTCATTCCGCGATCAATCGCATGGGCGGCGCAGTGCGCGCATTCGAAGAAGAGCGCGACAAAGCGGCCCGGCACGAGGCTAGCGAATCCGTGTCCGATCTCAACGAAACGATCGTTCAGCTCATGCGCTCGCACGAAGAAATGTGCGGGGGCATGAGTGGCGGCCAGAGCCTTTCCGAGAAGATGCAAGGACTTGGCAAAGAACAGCAGGGCGTGAATAAGTCCACCAAGGAAATGCTGGAGCGGATGGCCAAGGGTGAGCGGATGTCGTATTCCGACGAGGAGCGCATGGCTCAGATCGCGGCGCAGCAGCAGCGCGTGCGCGAGGGACTCGAGCAGGCGCTCAAGGACAACAAGGAGTCCAAGGGCTTGATGGGCGACATGCAGTCGGTGGGCAAGGATATCGAAGAAACGCAAAAGCAGCTGGCCCAGCACAACGTGGATCGCCAGCTCGTCCAGCGCCAAGAGCAAATCTTGGGGCGCCTGCTCGACGCAACGCGTTCCATTCGCCAGCGCGAAATGAGCCCGGAACGAGAGAGCAAGACGGCGACCTTGGCCTTGCGTCCGTCTCCGCCGCCCTTGCCCGAGAGCCTCTTGCGTCGCAACCGGAGTCTCGCCGAAGACGTACTCCGCGGCTCCAACGACAAGTATCCGAGCCAGTACCGCCGGCTGGTCGAGGAATACTTCCGCGCCCTCTCGAAAGAGAACAACAACCCGTGATTCGCATGAACGCAGCTCGCATCGCGGCGTTTGCCGTCCTGTCGTGTTTGCTCGTGGCCTCGTCCGCGGTGGCCACCGACGTCAAATATCAGGGCGACATGCGGCTCGTGAACCGTTACATGGCCCAGGAGCAGTTCGAGGCGGCCCAGCAGCTCCTCGAGCAAGTGCTGGCCGAGCATCCGCATGACGTTGCCGCATCGGTCGCGTACGTGGATGCGCTGGTCGCCTTGCACCAGGAGCAAGCCGCGGACGCATTCCTGACCCAGGCCCTCACCGGTCCCGGGGAGAAAACGGATCTCTACCGCATGCGGGAGAAGGTGCGCCGCAGTCAAGGCAAGCTCGAAGAGGCGTTTCATGACGTGCTGCTCGTTCTGGCGAGCGGGCCTGATCGTGCGCCCTGGGCGAATCGCGAAACCACCGAGCTTCTGAAAGCCGGCCTCGAGCCGTCGAAGGCGAAGAAGGCCATCGAAAGCGCGCGCGGAGAGGCGGGCGCATCGCCCAATTTGACCTTCCTCGCCGCGGTGGTGGCGGTGCACGAAAACCATGGCGAGGACGCGCTCAAGCTCGTCTCGTCGTTTGACGCCGACACGAAGCAATCGGGCGAAGCGATCTATCGTTTTGCCGAAGACATGTTCGCGCTCGGGCATAACGATCTCGCTCAGAAGGCCATCGGCGAGGCGCTGTCACGCGCAACCACGCCCGCCCGGCGCTCGGAACTTTACTTCCGGGCCGCGGACATGGCGGAAGCGGCGGGCAAGCACCAGGAAGCGCTTAGCTATCTGGCCAAGGTAATCGTGGAGCGCGAGGGCACCGCGGCGGCCTCGAGCGCCAAGCTCAAGACCGCGGAAATAAAAGACAAGCAGCTTCGTGACCCGGCGGGCGCGCTCGCGTTTTACGAAAAGATCCAGAACGATCCTCAGCTCGGCCATTACCGGCCCACCATGCTCATGCAAATGGCGGATTGCTACCTCCGGTTGGGCAAGTTCGATCAAGCGACCGCCACCTATAGGAGCGTGGGCTCGGAAGCGTTCGATCCCGAGGACGCCGAACTGGCTGCGCTCCGCCTCGGTGAAATTCAATTCATGAAGGGCAACCTGGATTCGGCCCTGACCTTGTATCAGCAAATGGCGGACAACAATCCGCGGAGCCGCTTTGCGGACCAAGCGGCGTCCCGCTACATCATGATCAACAAGTATCGAATGGGGGGCGGGCTGGACGGGCTCTTGAAAACGTGGGGAAAACTGGAGTGGGCACGGCTGGCCTCCGATTCACTGGAAGTGAGCCGCGCCGCGGCGGATTTGAAAGCGCGCGACCCCGATGGTGAGCTGGGAGCGGAAGCACTCTTAGCTCTGGGCGAAGTTGCGCTCGCGCATGGAAACAAAGACGGCGCGTGCGCCTCATTGGAGGAGTTGGTCCGCACGTATCCCAAGGACCAGCGGCGAGCCCCCGAGGCGCTGTTACGGATGGGGGAGATACTGAACGATCAGGGCAAGCGTGAACTGGCGCTTAGCAAATATGAATCCGTGTTGACCGAGTATCCGACGAGCGTGCAAGCAGGGGATGCGCGCCGTCGCATGGAGGCGCTACGCCGTGACCTGCACTCGTGAGCGCCGAGGGGTTTTCGCCCTACTATTCGCCGTCCTCATATTCGCGGGCGGCGCACGGGCGGCCTCGGCGCGCATTCTCATTCCCATGGATCTCACGCAAACCGATCACTTGAAGGCGTACGGGATCGCCTACTGGGTGCTCACCCGGGGCGAAACCGTGGAGTGGTTGCTCAACTACCGGGGCGGATCGTTCCTCATCGACGATGACGATCAAGTGCTCCGGGAGACCCGGCTTCGCGGCGTACTCGCCGAGACCATCGACGAGAGCGCGGTCGACGCCATTCACGCCGAAGTCGAAGGCAACAATATGGATTCGGTGCTGCTCGAAAAAGCACCCCGGGTCGCGATCTACATCCCCCCGGGCTATGTGCCTTGGGACGATGCGGTCACGCTCGCGTTCGCGTACGCGCAAATTCCCTACACCGCGATCTGGGATGAAGAAGTGTTGCGTGGGGATCTAGCCAACTACGACTGGCTCCACTTGCACCATGAAGACTTCACCGGCCAGTACGGGAAGTTCTACGGCTCATTCCGGAACGCGGACTGGTATCGCGATCAGGTGGCGCGCGAAGAAGCGCAAGCCAAACGCCTGGGCTTCGCCAAGGTGAGCGAAGAAAAGCGCCAGGTTGCGGTCAATATTCGGGACTGGGTGGCTATGGGCGGATTCCTGTTCGCCATGTGCAGTGCCACCGACACGTTCGACATCGCCCTGGCGGCAAGAAAGGTGGATATCTGCGCGCCGATGTTCGACGGCGACCCGGCCGACCCCGACGCGTCGAAGAAGCTCGACTTCACCCAAACCCTGGCGTTCAAGAACTTCACTCTGGTCGATAACCCGTACGCCTACGAGTTCTCGGACATCGACATGTCGGAAGTCGCACAGCGTCGCGGTCAGGAAAACGATTTCTTCACGTTGTTTGCGTTCTCGGCCAAGCAGGATCCGGTGCCGACTATGCTCACCCAGGATCACACCAACGTCGTGCCGGGATTCATGGGTCAGACGACGTCCTTCAACCGCTCCTGCCTCAAGGACGGCGTGCTGGTGCTCGGCGAACCCGAGGGCGGTCAGGAGGTGCGCTACGTCCACGGGGATTTCGGGAAGGGCACCTTTACCTGGCTGGGCGGCCACGATCCCGAGGATTGGCAGCATCGTGTCGGCGACCCGCCGACGGACCTGGCGCTACACCGTAATTCTCCGGGATACCGGTTAATCCTCAACAACGTGCTCTTCCCCGCCGCGCAACGGAAGAAGCAAAAGACGTAAATCCTTCGGTCTTGACGCGATCATCGGCCGGCCGGACACTTAGTGGTTCTAGGGATGATGGGAGGAAGATACTGATGGCCACCGACGATCACTCGTTTCCAGCCTGCTTGAAGTGTCACAACGGCGTCCTATTGCCGCTCTCCGATTATGGCCGCGACGGCGCGCCCATTCGCTACAAAGCCTGGGTCTGCTCGAATCCCAACTGCGGGTTCAACGTTCGAATCGACAACGGCGAAATTTCCATTGGCCGGACCATCGGAACGTCGGCCAAGTAGCGCACGCGCCAAGAGAGAATTACCCCCCGCCGGAGGCCCGCCATGATCCGGGCGGTCATTTTCGATCTCGACAACACGCTCACCGATTTCATGCGGGTGAAGGAAACCTCCATCGAGGCAGCCGCCGATGCCATGATCGACGCCGGCCTCGATGCACGGTTGCCCCGCGATCCCGATGAAACGTCGCGCGCGCGCGTCATTCGCCGGGTGCGAGAGATTTACGATCGCGAAGGCATTGAATACCAGAAGGTGTTCAACTCCTATTTGCAGGAAGAGCTGGGCGCAGTCGATTACAAGTTTCTCGCCGCGGCCATCGTGGGGTACCGGCGAGCGCGCGATTCCTCGCTCGTGCCGTACCCGCACGTGCACCTCACGCTGCATACCCTCATGCGCAAAGGCCTTGGTTTGGCGGTCGTGAGTGATGCGCCCCGCGAATCGGCCTGGCTTCGACTCGTGTACCTCAACCTGCACCACTTGTTCGATCACGTGATCACGTTCGAGGACACCGGGCTTCGGAAACCGGACAGCGCTCCGTTTCTCGCCGCCCTGGAACGACTCGGTGTCAACGCGAAGGAAGCGCTCATGATCGGGGATTGGCCTGATCGCGACATGGCCGGTGCAGCCGCGCTCGGTATTCGCACCGTGTTTGCGCACTACGGCTACTCGTGGTCCAAGGACCGCTCGCCCATTGAGCGCCATCCCGCCGATCATGAAATCCACGACATACTTGATCTGGTGGGTGTCGTGGACCAACTGAATCGCGAAAGCGAAGTGACGGGGCGACGCTGATGGAATGGGAGCTTGGCGTCGATCTGGCCGAAGTGGTGCGCATCCGCGCGGCGCTGCGGCGTTGGGGCGATCGTTTTCTCAACAAGCATTTCACGCCCGGTGAGATTGACTACTGCCGGCGGCGCGCGCGCCCGGCCGAGTCTCTCGCCGCCCGGTTCGCGGCCAAGGAAGCCTTTGCCAAAGCATTTCGCGGTCCCCGCCCTTTGGGCTGGCATGATGTGGAGATCGTCATGCAGAACGGCGTCCCCGCGTATCGTCTCCGCGGTCCCGCCGCGGACTATGAAGCCAAGCTGAGCTTGTCGCACACTCACGCGCACGCGGTGGCGGTGGCGATGGTCAGGAAGCGGGCCCGCGGATGAAACGTCTCGTCACTGCGGCGGAAATGCGGGCCATGGATCGCGAAGCAATCGAGAACCGCGGCATTCTGGGCTGGGATTTGATGAGCGCGGCGGGCAAGGGAGTTGCGGAGGCCATCCAACGCTTCGATCCCGATCTGGAAGACGCGCCGATTCTCGTTTTAGCCGGACCGGGAAATAACGGCGGCGATGGATTCGTGGCCGCTCGCCACTTGCTGCGTGCGGAAGCGCGGCCCACCGTATTGTTGACCGGAGTCAAAGCGGAAGATTTGAAGGACGACGCCGCGCGCGCACATCGCGAATGGACGCAGGCCGGAGGGAAGACGCTGGTGGCTCCGGACTTTCCGACTCTGGAACGCGTCTGGCGGGAGCTTGAAAAGCCCGATCTCATCATCGACGCGATGCTGGGCACCGGCTCCCGGGGTGCGCCGCGGGAGGTGATGGCCGCGGTGATCGATGCGATTTCACCGCTCGAGGTCCCCGTGGTGGCGGTCGACATTCCCACCGGAGTCGATGCAGATACGGGTCAAGTGGAAGATCGCGCGGTGCACGCGGATCTTACGGTGACCCTAGCCTTACCCAAGCGCGGGCACTTCCTGTATCCGGGCCGTGCTCACGTAGGCACTCTGGACACGGTCGATATCGGGCTCCCCGATGAAGTGGAGAACATGGGGGACGGCATCCACATCGAGGTGCTGGAAGCGGAAGACGCGATCGTATTCCTGCCCGACCGCAATCCGGAAATGCACAAAGGGGATCGCGGGCGGCTTCTGGTGATTGGCGGAAGTCCCGGGCTGACCGGCGCGGTGGCGATGGCGTGCGAGGCCGCGGTGCGCGCGGGAGCGGGATTGGTCACCGCCGGCGTTCCATTGGGATTGAACGACATTCTCGAGGTGAAGCTCACCGAAGCAATGACACTGCCCTTGCCGCAGCTCGAATCGCGGGTGCTGTCGCGGGAAGCGTTCGAGTCGGTGGCCATCTTTCAACCGGGCAGGCTCGCTGCTTTGGCGATCGGGCCCGGCATGGGCCGGCATCAAAGCACGCAAGCCCTCGTACGTCGCCTTGTTCAGGAAATTTCCTTACCTGCCGTGCTCGATGCCGATGGGCTGTATGCGTTCCAGGGTCGCGCCGATTTGTTGCGTTTGGCTGCTGCTGGACGGAATCTGGTCCTGACGCCCCATCCCGGCGAGTTCGCGATGCTGACCGGGGAGAGCCCCGACGACATTCGCGATCATCGTTTTGAGCTTGCTTCCAAGTGGGCACAACGGTGGAACGTGGTCATCGTTCTGAAAGGGGCGCCCACGGTCATCGCCAATCCTGAAACGGGCGCCGTGTACGTGAATCCCACGGGCTCCGAGGCGCTGGCGACCGGCGGAACGGGGGATGTGCTCACCGGATTGCTGGCGGGGTTCCTCGCCCAAGGCGTGGGCTCGCTCTATGCCGCGATGAGCGCGGTGTATCTCCATGGATGGACCGCGGACTACACCACCGAAAAGTGGGGGACGCATTATGGCCTTCAGGCCTCGGACGTGATCGATCATTTCCCCCTCGCGCTGGGTGCCTTGCTTTCACCCCATGAAAATAGAGAAGATTGAGCCCGAGCTTCGCTAGCTATTAGGGATTCATTCCAGAGGAGGGTTTGGAATGAGAGTCTTCTTCGGCGCTCTGCTTCTTTTGTGCCTCGCGTCTACCGCCCGCGCCAACACTTGGACCTCGTATCCCGCGTTCGAATACTCGCACTATGGCTTTGCCAGCGAGGTGAAAGAGGGAGAATTGACGTTCACGCGACGGCTCGACATCCGGACAATCGATGGACCGTTCACTCCTCGGGACAAATTCTTTGCCACGCAGCATCTCGGTCAACCGAAGGTCGATCCCGCCACTTACATGGCAAAGCATGAGCATCCCGGCGTTTCCCGAACGTCCGGGTTCTTCGGGTTCGCCGGCCACAACGATCCGGTCATGTTCCGGAACGTGCAGATCAGGAAACGATAGGGGCCCGAGTGTCGCCGCTCATTGCAGCGTGAAGTTCACCGTCACGGTCATGATGACGGGCACGGCGACGCCATTGAGGTACGTCGGCGTGAACTTCCACTGCATCACGGCATCGCGCGCGGCTTCGGTG
>Ga0207675_100001454_pt1 | contig 23737 bp, 18 predicted proteins | sample KBSSwiS42_FD_184305 | JGI IMG/M metagenome (GOLD analysis project Ga0207675, IMG submission 184305) | Switchgrass rhizosphere microbial communities from Kellogg Biological Station, Michigan, USA - KBS Switchgrass S4-2 (SPAdes) (version 2) | ecosystem: Host-associated > Plants > Roots >...
AGGTCTTTGTTGACCTTTGTGGATTCGCAAGCTGCAACGCTGCAGCAACAACCGATCGAATGGCCTCGGTATATCGTTCGTCCTGCGGAATTAACTGATGCGGCGGGAGGCCGATGCGCTTTCTTGACGAATTGCGCCTTGGCAACTGAGCCTTGCCAGCGTCGGCGAGATTTTCGAACATGCCTTGACGCATGGCCGTCCAGCCTGCTGTCGAAAGCATGTCAAAGTTCAAACGCCGGAACCAGCTCTTCTTGCTGCCGACCGGCTGCGGAACGCTCCCGATGCAGGGGATACCAAGGGCATCGGTGACGTCCCGCTCGGTGCGCAACGACCCGTCGAGTTGCTCAAGCAAGACCGCCAATAACCCGGCGCCGATCAAGGCGAGAACCATAGCAGGTGGAACAAAAAGGAGCGGGTTGAGCGAGCTCGGGAGAGTCGGGATAGACGCAGAGGATAGTATGCGTACGTCTGGCTGAACTTCTCCCCCCGCGAAAATTGCCTTTTCACGCTGCACAAGGCCATCATACAGCTGAGCGAAAGTCGTTGCTTGACGCTGCAGTTCGCGCAGCTGCGCCTCGGGCTCTCGCACCTCGTTGCTGGCGTCCTGTAAAATGGCGATCCGTTGCTCCAATTGCCGCACCCGCGTCTCCAGAGTGCTGCTTTCCTCGGCCAATTGGCTCTGATTCGTGGCATGGCCGACGCTCAAAGCGGTCGGTCGCGCACGCAGCATCGCGAGATCCGATCTGGCGACTGCCAATTGGCGGTTCAGATCGATGAGTTGCTGGTCGACCATATCCACCCTACTCGCCTCCGTGAAGCCGTGCTTGATGCGATAGCTTTGCAGCGCCGCGTCGGCGCGCTCGACTTCCGCCTTGACGCGAGGGATACTCTTGCTCAGGCTGCGCAGAGCGTCGTTACGGTCGGCAATATTCCGCTCCGCGAGGGTCGCTAGATAGAGCTCCATGCTCCGGTTCGCGACCGCCGCTGCGAAGGCCGGGTCAGTCGATATGTAAGTGATCCCGATCATCCGCGAGTGAGTATCCTTGAACGCGTTAATGCGTTTTGTAAAATTGTCGATCGAGAACTCCTCGCGACCAAGAACCCCCCCTATTTCCTTTGGGCCCGGCCCGCGTTCCGCGACAGCGCGATCAAATACGTGTTGGAGATGGCTTTGCGAGAGAAGAGCCGCGACATGCGTTTGAATTGCGGCATCGTCCAACACCCCGACAACGCTGAGCTCCGAACCGCCGTTGGTGCCCCTCGGCGGATCAACGATGACCCCAGCGGTCGCTGTATACCGGGGCGGGAAGACCAGTGCGACCGTCCCGACTAGTGCACTCGCAACCACGACAGCGACGACGATCAACCTCCGCCGGCGACGGAGAATGTTGATGAACTCGCGCAGGTGAACTCCAGTCGACCGCCGTGTGTTCATAGCTTCGTATCCGTTGGAATCATTTGTCATGGCCGAGCTGCTTCCGCGCTATTTACGCCACGCGAGACCTTCAGGACGGAGGCGGCTTCCAAGAAGCAGAGCACGACTCCGAACCAGAAGATCGGATGGCGGATGATGAAGTGGAACATGCTGAATACGATGAAGGCGCAAGAGAGCGCCGCCAGGGTCGGTAGCTTGGCTTTCATGGTCGCGAGAAGCAGCGACGCATAGAGCATGGCGATATCAAGAAGTGCCAACAGCCCGCCCTGGACAAACAGGTCGAGGGGGGTGTTATGGGCTTCGAATTTGTTGGGGGGCGCGCGCTTCCATGATTTCGTTTTCGTTAAGTGGGGGCCCGGTCCAAGCCCCAACATCGCGGCGCCCATGCCTTTGTCGTAGGCTTCCGCCCAGAGCTGAAACCGTAAGTTGCCCTGGTCATCTTCGTTATAGAGGGCGCCGGATTTGGCTTCCAAACGATCGACCGCTGCGGGGGCGAGCGGAAGGGCACCGACCGTGACTATTGGCAACCCGAGCAGAGCGAGGCTTACTAGCGTCGCCCGCAAGGACACGCCTTGCTTGAACGTTGCCAGCCACAGTGAGGACTTGATCGTGAGAAAGACGACGCCCGCGGCCAGAAGGCCCACTGTGAAGGAGTCGCTCCTGGTGAGCACGCCGACGGAGACGGCCACTACGGCGCAAGCAGCCGCCGCCATCATCTTCACAAGCGCGGACGCGGCCGCCGCTACATGGATCGCAATCACAGCGACCAATGCACTCACGAGGCCGAGTTGGTTTGCGTCCTGGGACCAACCTGCCAAGCGATCGTAGAACCAAGGCTCGACCGGGATGGGAAGACCGATCAATCCATATCCGTGAGCGACCTGTACGCTCAGAGACGCAGCGCCGAACAACACGACCAGCCACGTCACGCGCCGGCGGCGGTGCTCGCTCGCCAGATCGAGAGCCATGGTGCAGGCGACGCAAAACAAGAACAAATAGGCGATGACGTCGTGAAGGATCTTAGTGGTATCATGGAACGGCTCGGTTGCGAAGCCCACGATGGCTCCGACACTTTCGGCGAAGATCAGGATCAGCCAGAACGCGGCTATACGGGTGAGCGCAGCGTTCGAGGTCGGCGCCGGCCGCCAAGGCCGAACGCACAGGAACAAGCCGAGCCAAACGGCAAGGCAAAGCTCGCCTGGCCCAAACGGAGTTTCACCGAATCGCAGCTGGGTCGCCGTCGCCAAGACCAGCCCCGACGCGAGCAGCCCATCCATGATCACGTCCAGGATCATGCAATCACCCCCGCAACAGGCAGAATCCGACGCACCAACTGGTCCAAAGCGCAATCGTCGGCATCGTTCTGATGTTCTTGCGTGGAAAGCCACCGTGCTGAAGAGGCAGGCCGCAGCAAAAAGAGGATGGCCTCATGGGGCAAAGGACCGCGCCTACGATCATTGGGCCGGATTTGCCGTGCAACGTCGCTCATTCTCCCAGCCTTTCGATGGGCGTCAAACGACTTCTTGCGCGCACGGTCAGGAAGGCCAACGCCCTCGGTGTCATGCCGCATGAACCACTCCCCTCGGCACCTGTCAGTTCTGCAGAGCGCGGCGAGACTTACGATTGTAAGGTGGCGGTCGATGATACAGGTAACGAATCGGTATTATGCCTCCTCCTGAGTCCTGTACCTTAAGGAGTAGTACTGCCGATCGTTCTGGGGGTAGCACTGCGAAGGCTCTAAGGAGTAGTACTCCGCATGAGGCATTTGACCCGGACATGTTAGGGATGATTGTCTTCCTCACATGACGCGCCTCCGACACTGCATCGTTTCCTTGAAGACCGGCCTGCTCGTGGTCGCGCTGTGCTGTCCGCTGATCCCGGCGCGAGCAGATTACCGCTTGCAAGGCGGAGACGTCGTTGAGATCTCCGTCTCCGGCGCTCCCGAGCTGAAACAGCGCGCCCCGGTCCAAATCGATGGCAGCATCACCTTTCCCGTCGTCGGCACATTCATGGTCGAAGGCCTCGACTTTTCCGACGTCCGAAGCAAAATTCAATCCGCCGTAGCCGGCAAGATATTTCGCATCCGGACACCGGAAGGCCGGGAACTCACGCGGACGTTTGAACGGGACGAGGTCGCGGCGGCCATTGTTGAGTATAGGCCAGTCTTCATCACCGGTGACGTGACCCGTCCGGGCGAGCAGGCGTTCCGCCCCCGCTTGACCGTGCGCCAGGCCTTGGCGTACGCCGGGGGATTTTCTGCCTTGGCCCGGGCCAACGCAACGTCGTTCGATGCGGCCAATCTGCGTAGCGAGTTTGTTACCGTTTGGTTGGACCTGGCGCGGCAGAACGTGCGGGTTTGGCGCATCAGGACAGAGCTCGGGGAGAATATCGAGCTGGATCAAAAAGCCATTCCGCCGGCGCCACTTCCGAACGCGGTGCTCTCGCAAATTGTGAACCTCGAAGTCGAGTACCGCAAGGCAAGCTCAGAGGACCACGAACGGCAGAAGGATTTTCTTCGACGATCTATCGAGAAGGCGAGCAAGCAGGCTCAAGTCTTGTCGGAGCAGAAGCGAGGCGAAGAAGAGGGGGTTCGGGCGGACGAGCAAGATCTCCAGAAGGCCAGGACAGCCTATGGTAACGGTAGCCTGCCCAGCTTCCGCGTGGCCGAGTTCCGTCGATCTGTGCTCTACTCCGCAACTCGCCAACTGCAGACGACCAATCAGCTCATGCAAGTGGAGAGATCCGGAGCCGAGGCAGCGAGAGAGCTCGAGAAGTTGGACGATCAGCGGCGGATACGTTTGCTGACGGAATTGCAGGACGCTTCTGTGAAGCTGACCGGGGAGCGCGCAAAGCTGCAGAGCGTGGAAGAAAAACTGCAGCTCGCTGGCCTCACTCCTCCACGGAGTTCGGACCGCAGCAGTAGGGCCGACATCACCGTGTTCCGAAGCGGCAAAAGCGGGAAGGAACGCCACACCGCCGACGCCGATACCGAGCTCCAGCCTGGAGACGTGATCGAAATCTCCTTGCGTCCAGAAGGCGTCGATGTCGCTGCGCAATAGACACCGTTCACTTGAGCCCCCTCTTGTTTTGGCACGGCGACCGAAGCCCACACTGAGCCGCGGCGCTGTCGCCGTTGCTGTGCACGGCACTGTCACTGAAGTCTGTGTACCCAGAAGAGGATCTTCTAACCCGGAATAGCAATTGGTCCCACGTCGGGTCGGGCTTAAATCCTCTAGGCGTGGTCGTTGGCTTTGGCGGCAACGACTGGCTCAACACAACGCGTGCCGAAGCCTGCTCGCGATCGCATCACGCAAGGTTCGACCTATGATCATTGAGCTTTTTGGCCCACCCGCAGCAGGAAAAACCACACTCGCGCACGCGTTGGCGAAGGCGCTCGAGAAGAATGGCTTCGACGCTCAGCTGATTGAGAGCTCCCGACCCGCGGAGGGGGGCTCGATCCAGGTCGAGAGAATGCAAGGCCTCTCCTGGTGCGAAACTGCGTTGGCCAATCCGCTGAGCAGGGCAGCCAAGGCGGTTAGCGCCGCACCTATTCTGCTCACGGGTCTGCGAACCGACGAACTTACTGCCAGCCTAATGAACCTCCTGCCGCCTCGCACTCTCTTAAGGTCGATTCGCTGTCACCGATTTCTGTCGCTGCTATCCCGCTCCTGGAAGATGGCCAGCGCTTCTGACCGCATCGTCGTCTTCGACCAGGGGTTTCTGACGGCCCTGTGTTCGATGGCGTTGTTCGCTCGGTTCGTCGATCGAAGCATCATTGCGCGCGGGCTGGCGTTGATCCCTCGCCCGAACCTTCTCGTTCGCCTCGACGCGCCCCGGGCGACGCTGGAGGCTCGCCTCCGCTCGCGGCTAGCCCGCCAGGGCGCGGTCGAGCGATTGTTCGAATTCGATCTGCAAACAAATCTTCGGCAAGTCGAGACGATCCGTGAGGTGGCGGACATGCTTCAGGAGCAAGGACGCCGCATGATGCACGTGAACTCCCTCGACCGCCGCCTGCTCGAAGACGCGGTCGAGCGGATAATGCTAGAGGCGAAGTCCTGGGACGAAAAGAAGTCCTGGAACGAGAAGTTGAGCCCGACCGCCGATTCCTTGTCGAGAGACGGCGCATTGTCCGAGCCGCCAGATGACGCGCAAATCTGACCTGAGCCCTATCGGGGTCGATGCCGCGGCGTCAGGAGAGACGTTCGAGGGCGGCTTCCCGCTGACCCTGGGAGCGAACCGCATTAAGGCCGTGTTTGCGGGAAACGCCCGCGAGCTGCTCGGACGTGCCAGCATTGCGGCCCTCGCCGTGTTTATTGTCGGCGCCGGGCTGACTTGTGTGGCGCAGCTCATGATCGCCCGGATCATCGGCCCGGACAGCTATGGAGTCTACGCCTATGTCCTGGCCTGGGTGACGCTGCTGGGCTACTTGTCGACATTGGGCTTCCATGTCTCGCTCCTGCGCTTCGTGCCGGCCTATCAGGCCAAGGGAGAATGGGCGCTGGCGCGCGGCGTGATTCAGTACACACAGCGCCGCATAGCGAGGACTGCATTCTGCATTGTCCTGGTTGGCGTCTGTGGGATCGCCGCCCTGCGCGGCTCGCTGCGCCCCGAACTCGCCCTTTCGTTCCTTCTCGGAATAGCGACGGTGCCTTTTCTTGCGCTGCATCTCATCGGCGCTTCGGTCGCTCGCGCCTTTGGCGGAATCATTGCGGCCCTCGCGCCGGAACGAATTGTTCGCGATGGTTTGGCGCTCGCGATCGTCGCGACTGTCTTCTGGGGCAGCCTCTACCGTCTCGATGCAACGCTGGCGATGGCAGCCACCCTCCTCAGCTCGATCGCCGTTCTCGGCCTGGTCCGCATCGCGGTGCGCCGGCTGCGTCCGCCGGCGCTCGGCCATGTGAAGCCGGTGTATGCTGCCGAGGATTGGTGGCGACCAACGTTGCCGCTCACCGTCATCACGATCGCGGACAACTTGATGAGTCGTTCCGCGGTGATCGCGCTCGGCCTCACGGGCAATACGCGGGACGCAGGCATCTTCGCGGCTGCATTCAGCGTGGCAACCGTGACGGCGCTGCCACGGATGGCTGTTGCCATCTCGTTTGCGCCCACCGTCTCGGCGTTGTTTGCCCTGGGCGATCGGACTGGCTTGCAATCGGTCACCACCAAGGCGGCTTGGCTGTCGCTTATTGGCACGGCGTGTGCCGCCATCCCGCTACTGTTGCTCGCGCACCCTCTCCTCGCGTGGTTCGGTCGCGATTTCGTAGCAGGTGCCCCGATCGTCACGATCCTCGTGCTCGGCCAGGTGTTCGCTGCCGCATGCGGGCCTCAACAGCACCTCATCACGATGACCGGAAACGAGCGCGCCGGCGCAACGATTCTTGCCGTCTGCGCCAGCTCGAGCTTCGCCGGCTGCGTGCTCATGATTGGTTCGTTCGGGATGACAGGAGCCGCTTTCGCCACGACGCTAACGCTTGTCGGCTGGAATGTGGCGATGGCCATCTTTATCCATAGAAGCCTGCATCTCATGCCGGGCGTGCTCGCTCCCTTCAAAGCCATGCCGAGAAGAAAGCGCGCGGCAGACTATGGGATCTAATTCTGCTGGAGGGGCTGCGATGCATCACGATACAGGTTCTGGCGGGGTGGGCGATGTGGTCCGGCCAAATTGGGCGAGAGAAACCGTACCGGTTCAATCGGAGGACGTGGCACCAGTTGTTTCGAGCAAGGCAATCATCCGGAATCTCTTCGGCTCACTGGAACAAAACGGCATTCGCTACTGTCACTGGAAAAGCAATATCCGCCTCCAGGCAACGCTTGCGGCGGCAGAAGACATCGATCTGCTCGTCGACCAACGTGATGCCGACCTCTTCCACACAGCGTTGCTTGAAAATGGCTTCAAGCTGGCGCAGTCACGCTCCGATATCGGGCATCCAGGCGTCTTCCATGCATTGGGACTTGAGGAGCCGAGCGTCGAGTTGGTGCATGTGCACGCGTATTTTCAGATCGTCAGCGGCGACAGCCTCGTCAAGACCTACCGGCTGCCGATCGAAAGGCTCCTTCTGGAGCGGACCCGTTACTTGCATGGTGTGAGGGTCCCCATGCCCGAAGCGGAGCTCGTGTTATTTGCGCTTAGGATCGCGCTCAAGCACACCGATCCGATCGAGATCCTGATGGCCAATCGCCAATATCGAAGGACCTCGAGGGAAATGAGCTGGCTCCGCGAGGCGGCAGATGCGGAGGGAGCCGATGCGCTTCGCATGGCCTGGTTCCCGAGTATTGACCAACCGCTGTTTCGGCAGCTGTTGGATGCCGTCGAGGCCGAGCGCGCCGTGATCCGTCGCGCCGTCCTTGGCTGGCGCGTCGCCAGGCGGCTGCGCGGATTGCGAAGGCTGAGCCCGATGCGCGCAGCGGTTTCCCGACTTTGGCGGGTGTTCTCATTGCTTGCTAACCGGCTCCGCCGTCGCAAGGACTTGGTGCTACAGACCGGCGGTTTGATCGTTGCGCTCGTCGGCCCAAAGGCGGTAGGCAAATCCACCATCAGTCATGAACTGGAAATCCGGCTTGGCCAGCATCTCGACATTCTTCGCATTCACGCGGGTAGGCCGCCGCCGACGGCGATCACCCTGCTGCCTCGCCTTCTCCTCCCCGCGGCGCGTCTCCTGTTCTCGAATGAGCGAGCCGGGGAGTACGAAAAGGCCGAACGCCGCCAGACGAAGCAATACTCGCTGCTGTACACCCTTCGGATGACCCTTCTCGCCTATGATCGCCGCAAGCTGCTTAGCCGGGCGCTGCGAGCCGCGACGGCCGGCTCCGTCGTCATCTCGGACCGGTATCCCTCGGAAAGTGTGGGCGCGATCGACAGCTGCTGTTTTGACGAAGAGGCGTTAGCAAAATGCAGCTCCCCACTGAACCGCTGGCTGATGAGCCAGGAGCGCGCGCTCTGCAAGGGCTTGCCCAGCCCGGGTCTCCTCCTTTGCCTGGAGGCTCCGATAGAGACGACGATCGAAAGGGACGCTCGGCGGCTGAAGCGCGACGGCCCCAACGCCGCAGCGGTGCTGCGACGTTGGGAGCTGGAGAGCCGGCCCGAGTGCTCCGGAACGCCAGCGATCGGGATCGATACGAGCCGGTCGCTGGAAGAAACCGTCCGGACGGTAATTGGAGCAGTCTGGTCTGCTCTGTGAGAGGACGACGCAGCGGCGATGGCCAAGCGCCGAGGCACCGTAGAGCTACCCCTCTTTAGTCGCAAAGGTCACCCGAAAGAAGAACACAAGTCTTGGCGTCCGAATTAGGATCGCGGAGTCTTCCTAGCTTGGCGAAGTGACGCACACCTGCACTGGGGAAGCGTCTCCCGACACCACACGACTTCGATGGAGTCTACGATGAGGTTCCGCGTTCTAGGTCATGCGTGTCTCGAGGTTACGAGCAATAGCAAGCAGCTCCTGTGTGATCCATGGCTGGTCGGCTCCGCCTACTGGAGATCATGGTGGAATTACCCACCCGTTCCAAATGGGCTTGTCGACACGCTCAAGCCAGATTTTGTTTACCTCACGCACATGCACTGGGATCACTTTCACGGCCCAACCCTTCGCCGGCTCGGGCTGGACGTGCACATGCTCGTGCCTAAGACGCCGGACCGTCGCATTTACGAGGACCTCAAGGCGATGGGTTGCACCCGGATCACGGAACTGGACCATGGCAAACCCTACCAGATTGGCGACAGCTTTCGGATCACGAGTTATCAGTTCGGGCACTTCCCCGACTCGGTTTTGGCGATCGAGGCCGACGGCAAAACCATCCTGAACGCGAATGACTGCAAGACCATGGGCCGTCCACTTCAGCAGATCCTGCAGCGTCACCCAAAAATTGATTTTGTATTGCGTAGCCACAGCTCGGCGAACAACCGGCTGTGTTTCGAGATCGTCGATCGGGGCGGAGCCCACATAGACAATCCGGAGAAGTACAGCGCAGAGTTTGTAGACTTCGCGCGGGCAGTCAGGGCCAAATACGCCATTCCTTTCGCCAGCAACAATTGTTACCTGCACCCGGAGACCGAACAGTTTAATCGATACCTAAACCTTGGGATCAATGTAAAACGTTATTTCGAGGCACACGACATCACGCAGCCCGAATGCGTTGTCTGCGCGCCCGGCGACGGATGGGATGACGATATCGGTTTCACGCTGACCGACAAGGACTGGTACACCAACATTGATGAGCACTTGGAGCGCTACAAGGAAGCAATATCCGACATTTTGAAGAAATCCGCACAAGAAGAGGCGCGGGCTGTGCTGAGCGAGAAAATCGTGGCGCGCTACACTGCAGGCCTGCTGTCCGGAACGCCGTTCTTCGTGCGGCGACTGTTTCGAGGAAAACCAATAACGCTGGTTGCGCATAGCGAGGCGGGCGATACGGCTTACGAACTGGACATCTACGGCAGAACGTGGCGCAAGCTCGAGACGTGGAACGATGACGATAATCCCATCCAGATTCACGCAAGCGCCAACGTCTTCATCATGTGTGTCAAACAGGTGAACTGGAACAGCTTGGGAATCTCGAAGCGAGTTCGCTACCGTGTGAAGAATGACGACAAGAAAATAGTGGTTTACTTCACCGAGCTGAATGATCTCTTCGATTGCGAAGTTCTTCCGCTATCTAAATCCTTGAACCCGCGGTTCGTGGCGGTCTGGCTGAGGCGCTGGCGTGAACTCATTCTTTACCTGCGGATCGCAGCTGATTTGGGCCTAGGACGCGACTTCGTCTATCGCAACTATCTTCCATTTATTCCACCTGCGGGGAGTGCGCTCCGTTGAGCCGGCACCTGCTTTACGTTGGAGGCGAGGACCATCATCTCCGAATTCCATTCATGCTCTCCATGCGTGATTCCGGATTTCGGGTGACGGCTGCGAGCAGCGGGGATTCCATTCCGTTCACCCGGGCCGGAGTTGACTTTCGTCCGTTCTCCTTCCGTCGCTTCGTGAGTCCCTCTTCTGATTGGACGGCAGTCAAAACACTGTCGGCGATCCTTCGTGAACTTCGTCCTGATTTGGCACAGAGCTACGACACCAAACCGTGTTTGTTCCTCCCCCTGGCCGCCCGGGCTGCCGATCATCCTGCGATCGTGCGCACGATCTGCGGACGGGGCTGGGTTTACTCGTCCCGTTCGCCGCTCGCCTTAGCCACTCGTCCGGTGTATCGCGCGATGTATCGAGCGGCCGCCGGATGGACTTCGGCTACCGTGTTCGAGACAGAAGACGATCGAGCTTTCTTCGAACGTCATAGGATGGTGGGGAAAAATGGCATGGTGATCCCGGCTGGCGGCGGTGGGGTCGATGTCGACGGATTTGAACGGGCCTTGGCCGAGTCCCCTCCTCCAAGCCAGCTGCGCGAAGAGCTCGGTCTTAGCACGTTCCCGGTCGTCATCACAGTCACGCGAATGACGCGGGAGAAAGGGATTTCGACGCTGCTCAAGGCGGCAGCGTTGGTGCATCGGACCCACCCGGATGTGAGATTCCTGCTGGTCGGACCGCGTGAAAGCGAGGGGCCGCACGCTATCACGCAAGCCGAGGTCGACGAACATGCCCCCTATGTCGTGGCCACTGGACTTCGATCCGACGTCCCCGCGCTACTGCGGTCAGCCGACGTTTTTGCGTTTCCGACGGAGTATCGCGAGGGCGTGCCTCGCGTGCTGCTTGAGGCAGCGCTAGCCGGGCTCCCGATCGTGTCGACGAACATGCCAGGCTGCTGCGAGGTGATCCGCGACGGCTGGAGCGGCTTCCTTGTACCACCGCACGCCCCCGACCGCCTGGCGGCAAGGATCATCGAGCTGCTTCGCGATCGGAAAACGGCAGGAATAATGGCTGGTCGTGTCGAACAGCTGGTTGCGCAGAAATTCAGCTTGAGGATGATCGTCGCTCGTCATGTCGCCCTGTATGGGGAGTTGTTGGCCGGGAATTCTCGGCTAGACGTGGGCGAGCCTGCCTTGCCTCATCTCGCACACAAAACATAACCCACCAATACTATGACTAGTTGGCGGAAGAAGTCGGGGCTGACTCTATAGGCAGGGCTCCAGCTCCCCACCCCCCATAATCTGCTGCGCTAGGCGCGCGATGCCACATGAGCTCGCATTCGTAAGAAGGGGTACCACTTCTGTCTACGGGCGCGCTTATCGATCGCGGATTGCAAGTAGTAATACCCTATAGCCAAGCGCGCTCATCAAGGGCGCGCTAACATGTCTCTCGAAGGTTCGGCGGAGCCGCGTACGAGACATGCCATTGATACCAGTCTCCATAAACCGAGCGTAAGCGGAAGATGACACGGAGGAGAAAATGAAAGCTGTCATACAGTGTGGTGGAAAAGGCATGCGCTTGCGCCCGCACACATCCATCCTACCAAAGCCCCTTATGCCGATTGGAGCGCGTCCGGTGCTCGAACTCATGCTCAAATGGCTTCGACGAAACGGCATTAGGGAGGTTTTCATCACCACTGGATATCTCGGACACCTCATTCGCAGCGTCTGCGGCGATGGCAATCAATGGAATATGCAGATCACCTATACCCAGGAGATCGAGCCGCTCGGGACGATCGGCCCGTTGTCGCTCGTGCGGGAGGCGCTCAATGAGCCCTTCCTAGTTCTCAACGGCGACGTGCTTACTAATCTCAACCTCGGCCACTTCGTAACTTTTCATCGCCGACATCGCGCGGCACTCACCATTGCCACCGCCACCCGCGTCACGAAGATGGACTTTGGCGTGATCGATGAAACCGAAGACCGGGTCACCGGATTCCGCGAGAAGCCCGATCTTCCGCACCTCGTAAGCATGGGCATTTACTGCATGGATCCCACCGTGCTCGAACTCATCCCGTCCGGTGTTCCATTCGGTTTCGACGATTTGATGTTTCAGATGCTGGAGAACGAAACGGCCGTTCATGTCTTCAAACACGACGGTCTGTGGCTCGATATCGGCCGGGTCGAAGACTTCCTCAAGGCCCAAGAAACCCAATGGGACGAGCAGTCGCCGGCGTTTGCGGCAACGATCGCCGCTTGAGGCGACGACAAACGCTTGGCTTGCAGACCCATTTACCGACCGGAGACCATCCCATGCTATTGGTATCGGAGCCAGTGTTGGGGACGGAGGAAAAGGCAGCTTTGGCCGCCGTAATCGAGAGCGGCTGGATCACCATGGGAGACCGGGTCCGGGAGTTCGAGCAAGCCTTCGCCCTGCTGCATCAGGCCGAGGATTCGATCGCGGTTGGCTCCTGTACTGCAGCACTTCACCTGATTTTGCACGCGCTCGGCGTCGGGCCGGGCGATGAGGTGCTTGTGCCGTCTCTGACGTTCGTCGCCACCGCCAATAGCGTACTCTATGTCGGAGCACGGCCGGTCTTCGTTGACATCGAGTCGTCAGAGATTCCATTAATGTCACTGGACGAAGCCGAAGCCAAATGCACTGCGAGAACCAAGGCCGTCATTCTTGTTCATTTCGGCGGCTATCTCGCAGATCGTGATACCTGGCAGTCCTTCGCTCGTAGGAGAGGCTTGCTCTTGATCGAGGACGCGGCGCATGCGCCAGGCCTGCCGGCGGCAGGGACTTTCGGCGAGGCCGCAGCGTTCAGCTTCTACGGCAACAAGAACATGACGACGGCTGAAGGAGGCGCAATCATTGCTCGCGATCCCGTGTTGAGAGAGACCATCCGGCAAGCGCGGTCGCATGGCATGACAAGCAGCACACGGCAGCGCCTCGACAGCCGCAGTCCGGATTACGATGTGACGGGCCTCGGGTTCAACTACCGCATGGACGAATTGCGGGCCGCCGTTGGTCTCGCTCAGCTCAAGAGACTGACGGGATGGAATGACATTCGAGGGCGTCTGTCGCTGCACTATCGCAGGTTCATAGCGGAGTACTGCCCAGAGGTGATGGTGCCATTCGCGCATTCCTGGCCATCGGCGCACCATCTGATGCCTACGGTACTTCCAACACCAATCCGCCGGCACGAGGTCATCGACCGGCTTCGCGATCGAGGCATTCAGACTACCGTTCATTATCCCGCCGTACATCGCCTGACGTTTTATCGCGAGCTCTACCCTGATTGCCGCTTGCCGCGAACCGAAGATTTTTGCCAACGGGAGCTCACGCTTCCGCTTCATCCAAGGATGACGCTGGCCACTGTCGAGGCGGTCGTGAAATCCCTTGCAGATGCACTGGCTACGGGGATGCCGATGGAGATAACCGCGTGACCATCCACGACTTCTCCGGGCACTCGTTCAACGTGCCGGACGAGACGCGCCCTGCCTTCGATGCAGGCGTAAGGCGCAGTCTCGACATTGCGGGTGCCGGCCTCGCAGTATTCCTTCTTGCGCCCGCGGCATTAATCGTAATGCTCGCAATATGGATCGAGGGCCGACGCCCCATCCTGTTCAGCCAACTTCGTCTTGGACAAGGAAGTCGGCCGTTCCGGATGTACAAATTCCGCAAGTTCAGGTGCGATTGCGACGATTGCGGATGTCCGCTGACCATGGAAGACGACGGCCGCTTGACACGAGTCGGCCGCGTGCTTGCCGCAACCAAACTGGATGAGTTGCCGCAGCTGTGGAACGTTCTTCGGGGTGACATGTCGCTCGTGGGGCCAAGGCCAGAGTCGCTTGCCTTTTCCGATTGCTTTCGCAACGGGTTCGAGAGGATTCACAAGCACAAGCCAGGCTTATTTGGGCCCTGTCAGGTGTTGTTTCGGAATGAAAACATGCTCTACCCCGCCGGGGTTACCGCTGTGGAGTTTTATCGACAGTTCCTGTTTCCAACAAAAGCGAAAATCGACCTCGCTTATTTCGAGCACAGGACACTTGTTTCCGATCTCGGCTGGATCCTTCGGGCGGTCTGGGCAATTGTCGCGGGGGCGCGATCCAACCCGTACCTGTGTGGCCAAGCGGACCAAACCGATCAATGAGGTGAGCGCCATGGCGACCAGCTATACCGACACAAAAGTTCTCGTGACAGGAGCGGACGGCTTTATCGGTTCGCACCTGACAGAAGCCCTGGTTTCCGCGAGAGGCAAAGTAACGGCTGTTGCCCAGTACAACTCCTTCGACAGCCACGGCTGGTTGGACGATCTTCCGAAATCGGTTCGAGAGAAGATCAATCTCGTCCGCGGCGACGTACGCGATGCCGCGTTCGTCGATCGTCTGGTGCAAGGCCACGAGATCGTCTTCCATCTCGCCGCGCTGATCGCAATACCGCATTCGTATGTTGCTCCGCAATCTTATGTGGAGACAAACGTACTCGGCACGCTGAACATTCTCGAGGCAGCGCGGCAGCACGATACCGAGAGGGTCGTGCACACGTCGACCAGTGAGGTCTATGGCACTGCGCTAACGATGCCGATCAATGAAACTCATCCATTGCAGGGACAATCGCCGTATTCGGCTTCCAAGATCGCCGCAGACATGATGGCTGAAGCCTTTGCGAGGTCATTCGGCGTACCTGTCGTCCTGCTGAGGCCGTTCAATACGTTCGGGCCGCGGCAAAGCGAAAGAGCGATCATAGGCACCGTCATCCGGCAGGCGCTCGACCCTTCCTGCTCCACGATCTTGGTCGGCGACGCGACGACGGTGCGCGATCTCACTTTCGTCACCGATACCGCGGCGGCATTCATGGCAGCCGGACTATCCGAAAACCTGGAATACGGCCAGCCATATAACGCCGGAAGCGAGCGGGCGATCATGGTCGGCGATCTGATCAAGTTAATCGTCGAGCTGACATCCTGTCGCAAGCCAGTGGTTCAGGATAACAAGCGCCTGCGACCACCGAATTCGGAGGTACGGGCGCTGCTTGCCGATTGCACCCGCTTTACACGGGCCACGGGATGGTCACCGCGGGTCAACCTTTGGGAGGGGCTGCAAAAGACAGTCGAATGGTGGCGTTGCCGCCTTTCAGACAAGCACGTCAGACAGCAGAGAGAATTCATCACTTGATGCGTCCACGCACCTGTCTGAAGGCGACTACGGCCAGGAAACCGATCCATGCACCAATCGTGCTGACAATGAAATCGCGGGGGCTCGCGAGCCGGCCAGGAATCAGCAATTGAACGAACTCCAATGCGCCTGCACAGATGGTGAGCATCACGCCGCTCGATAACAATTGCAGAGGCCGTGCATATCCATTGGCGAACAGGCTTCCAACGGTAAGATATGCGATAAAATGCTCGGCACGATCGCTTCCCAGCACGTGAGGCCGAACGCTGCCTGGCACTACTGACAAAGTGATGATAACCACCAGCGCGGGCCAAGCAACCATGCGAGTCAGCATCACAACCTTTGTCATTGCGGCGTCCTCCTCCGGCAGACTACCAGGCCGCGTCCCCGCCCTCTCCTGCTAGCGGCTCGTGCGGCTCCCCTCCTCTCCTTGCATTCCTGCTAGAGAGCCGAGAACGCCTGTTACTGGTCAATAGAACAGCTCGCTACGAACGTATCAGGCGCATATGGGCTATCGGATGCAGAGGCTGGGTACTCCGGCGGAGTACCCCCAAAGCCTGAAGCGCCCCTTCGCAATCTCAAGCGAAGGATGGCCTCACGATGGAGGTATGCGGCACACGGCAACGGTTCTTCGGCGAACAGCTAGCCAGCCCATGGTGTGGCGACGGGAACTTCACGACCGTTCGTTCGACGTTCGGATGCCCGAGGCAGTTAGTCGGGACCTAGAGACTAATGCCAGAAGACAAGCGGGTCGTGCAACAGCGCCGGTTGATCGAAGTAGCAGCTGCGGCGCTGACATCAATCACAGCGAAATTGCGGGGTAACCCCACGGGGTAAGTTACCCATAGTAGGGGCGGGTGTAGATTGCGAGGCGAGGTTCACAGGCGCTCAGTGTCCCTCGATAAGGCGATTCGTCTGCGCGTGTAGCAGCAAACTCGGTCGCGCTCTCCGGAGGAGATCATGGCAATCATTACCGGCACTGAACTTGACGATCCCAATCTCAAAGGCACCGCGACAAACGATACCATCTCGGGCCTTGGGGGGCGCGATCACCTTTACGGTGGCGCCGGTAACGATACGCTGTACGGCGGGGCCGGTGACGATGCCATGCACGGTGATGGCGGTGCCGACATCATGTTCGGCGGGGCCGGCAACGACGACTACTTCGTCGACGATGTGAACGACGTCATCAGCGAGACGACAGTGCCCGGCGTCGACGACGGCGGCAATGACAGGGTATACAGCACCGTCAGCTATACCTTGAGCCCGTTCCTCGAACGGCTGGTGCTGCTTGAATCCGCGGTCGCCATCAGCGCGACGGGCAACACACAGGTCAACTCGATCGTGGGCAACTCCAACGACAACATCATCAGCGGCGGTGGCGGCAAGGATACGCTCACCGGCGGCCTGGGCGCAGATATGTTCGTGCTCGGCCCGGCCAATGCCGCCAATACCGTCACCATCACGGATTTCGCGAGCGAGGACAAGTTCGCCGTCACCGCCAGCGACTACGGACTGAGCCAGGGCAACGGCCTCGTCGACAATGTCGCCGGTACACTCGTCCTGGACCCAACTTGGTTTGCTACCGTGGCCGGGACCCAAGGCACGGTCTCCGGCCACGGCCAGTTTCTGTACAATACCACTACCCGCACATTGACGTGGGACCCGGACGGCTCCGGTGCCGTCGCGGGCATCGCGCTGGCGAAGCTGCAGGCAGGTGCCATCGTCACCGCTGACAACTTCGCGATTTCCGGGACCGCCGGCAGCCCCGTGGCTGGCAACATCTCGATCGGCGATGTCACGATCGCAGAGGGCAATGCCGGGACCTCGATTGCCACCTTCACAGTAACCCGGACCGGCGGAAACGCAGCCTTCGACCTGACCTATGCCACGGCAGACGGCACGGCGACGGCCGGCAGCGACTATGTCGCGCAGCCGACAGGCACGGTGAGCTTCGCCGCCGGCGATCTCACCAAGACCATTTCGGTCACCATCAACGGCGACACGATCGTCGAGCCCGATGAGACGTTTTTCGTCAACCTGCTGGGCGCGACCAACAACGGCACCATCGTCAAGAGCCAGGGCATCGGCACCATTACCAACGACGACACCGCCGGGGGCGTCGGCAACATTTCGATCAGCGATGTCACGATCACAGAGGGCAACTCTGGAACCAAGGTCGCCACCTTCACAGTCAGCCACACCGGCAGCGCCGCCTTTTCCGTGAACTACGCCACCGCGAACAGTACGGCGACGGCCGGCACCAGCGGCGACTACTTGGCGGCCTCGGGGACGCTTAACTTTACCGACGGCACCTCGACGCAGACGGTGTCAGTGACGATCAGAGGGGACACAGTCTATGAGCCCAACGAGACGTTCTTTGTCAATCTGACGGGTGCGACCAACGGCGGCACCATCATCAAGAGCGCGGGTCTTGGTACCATTGCCAACGACGATACGGCACCAGTCGGACCAGCCGTCGTTGCAGTACACGACATGAGCGCTATCGCTAGCGGAATTGGCAGTTGGGATCCATCGGGGCTTGCATACGACCCTGCAACTGGAACCCTATATCTTGTCGACTCGGAGGTCGACGAGGTCACCCCGAAGGGTGCGGCCAACATGTGGGCACTAAACCTCGATGGCACTCTCAAGCCGAACGGCGCGATCAGCCTCTATGGCTACACGACCGAGCCGTCAGGCATCGCGTTCGACCCAGTCACTGGAAAGATCTACATAACCGACGACGATACGTTCAATGTATACGTCACCAACGTGGCCAATCCTTCGGTCAAACTCGCGCAATTCGCGACCAAACCCCTTGGCGGCGACGATCCCGAGGATGTCTCGTTCAACCCGATCAACGGCCACTTGTACATCGCCAATGGCTCCGACATCGCTCATCCCAAGATCATCGAGACCGACAGTAGTGGCACGCAGGTTATCAGGAACATCCTTTTGCCGGCGGTCATCAAGGATCCAGAGGCAGTCGTCTACGACGTCGCCCATGACGTGTTCTTTGTCGGTATTGAAAACGGTCATGAGATCTGGATGGTCGACCACAACGGGAACATCTTGAACGACATCAACATTTTCGGGAACTACCGCAATCCCGTCAACAATGGCAGCGTCAATCTCAAGGGATTGACCCTTGCTCCGAGCAGCGACCCCAACGACGATCCGTCGGTGTTGAGCCTTTACGCCGCTGACTTTGGGGTTTCACACGCCAATGATGGCCGACTGTTCGAGATTTCAAACCCATTCTTTTGGAACCACCCAGCGCCCGCCATGCTGACCAACAATTTAAGCACGGTTCAGAATCCCGATGGATCAATGACTCTGTCGGGCCTGCAGGTTACCGATCCCAATACCTTTGCCTCAACTGGAACCTTCAGTCTTACGGCAGTAACCGGAGCTGCGGCGTCAGGAACCAGCATAACACCGCTGATCAGTTCTGGTTCGTTGACGGACATCAACAATGTCTTGACGACGGGCGTGACCTATCACCCGGGGATTACGCCACCGTCGACCGACGTGGTTACACTAACCGTCAAAGACAGTTTCGGAGCGGCCGACAGCGAGAACTTTGTCTTCGCTCAGCCCGGGTCAGGACCGAACGTCACGCTGCAAGGCACTTCCGGCAAGGACGTGATCTTGGCGACCAATAGTCAGGACGTCCTTATCGGCGGCGCCGCACAGGACCAGTTCGTGTTCGCGCCAACTTCTGCAGGTCCGTCGGTGCAGCACATGATAACCGATTTCGTCGCGGGGTTGGACACGATCGACCTGAGGCAATTCAGCAATATTTCAGCCGCGGCTCTTCCGACCGAAACCCAGCAGGGCAATAATACGCTGATCACGCTCGACGGCCACGACACCCTGCTGCTGACAAACGTTACTGCCACAAACCTCCACGCCAGCGATTTTATTCTCCATGCTTAGAGCTCAACTCGGAAATATTGAGCCAGGTGAAGTAGTAGGCATTTTTTTAGTCGAGATACCGGAAACCGATGCATAATCGAATGTGCGAAACGCCACGCGAGAGGTTCCCATCGAGGTGATTTTTCCTCTGAAACAAAAGGCGCGATGAATTTGCGTAGCTGCATATGCCCTCAGTAAGAATGACGCGCTCCTGCAAACTAAAAGCATAGCCACTTCAAACCAACCGGGGCTTGAGGCGAGAACACGCTTCGCCGCTGTTTGCAAATAATGCGCTGGTCAACGTCAATGTCGTCCAAATCAAATCGCATCGCGCTTTTTATCGACGGCGCCAACCTGCACGCAACCGCGAGGACGCTCGGCTTCGACATCGACTATAAGCGCCTGCTCAATGAGTTCGAAGGCCGCGGTTCTTTGCTGCGCGCGTTCTACTACACGGCAATCATAGACGATGAGGAATATTCCTCGCTCCGCCCGTTGACAGATTGGCTCAGTTACAATGGCTACACCGTAGTCACCAAGGCGGTGAAGGAGTTCACGGACGCCGGTGGTCGCCGCAAGGTGAAGGGAAACATGGCCGTCGAACTTGCCGTCGATGCCATGGATCTCGCCGATCAAATCGACCAAATGGTTCTGTTCTCCGGCGACGGAGCTTTCCGTTACCTTGTCGAGGCAGTCCAACGTCGCGGTGTCCGCGTTACGGTGATTTCGACGATATCGAGCCAACCGCCAATTATCGCCGACGAATTGCGGCGCCAGGCCGACATCTTCACGGACCTCGCGGAGTTGCAGTCGAAGATCGGGCGAGATCCTTTCGAGCGTCCGATGCCCCGCGAGGCAGCTCGCGTCTGACTCGCGGTCGGATTTCGTAGTGCGCATCGTCGGATCCGGCCGTGCATCGCACATCCCGCTTGCGGCGATAATGATCGGCGTGCCGTTCGCTCCCCCAGATGCTCGGATGAGGAGGTTCATACGCTCCGTCCGCATTTCCGCTGCCGCGACAGTTGCGGTCGTGGCGTTCATCGTCGTCGTCCCCCGCCATCCGTGCTCCGTGCCCACTATTTTTCGGATTGAGGCAGCATGCGAACGAGCGTGCGATCGCGAAATATTAAGTGATGGATTAGCGCAGCGGCCGCATGGAAGGCCGCGAGGATCACCAGTGTGTGCGCAAGAATTTCATGTACCTTCTTCACATTGTGTGCGAAGGCACGATCTTTGAGCCTTGGCGATGGAGTTTCGGCCAGACCAAATAGCGGCAGCGCATCACCACGCGCAAACTGCAGTATGATCCCAGCGCCCGGACTGCGAACAACAACGCATAAAGGGCAAAGTGCGCGATCCGGGAAGTAGGATCCAGCCAATTTCCCATCTATACGCCAAATTCAATCGCTTCCGGCGGAGACGGATCGACCATTCGCGAAATTACATGCGCCACCAGAAGAGTCGGGATCGCGATCCCGGCCATGCTCCCGCAAGCAGACATTCCTCAACGCGGTCGCGACGTCCTGCTGCAATCGAAGTGCTGCGCCAGTGCCGACGCGCTGACGGTCGCGGGCTTGGTGGATTGCCGTCGAGATACAGCCGCCTTGGCGACGGGCGGGCGACCAATGGTAACGGTCTCAGCCATCGTGTTCGTTCCTGTTGTCACCAAGGTCAGTGATAGGACGGCGACCGCCGCGGCTTTCCGGCGAGCGTGCCATGCGGCCCAGCAGCGCGAATGCAGCCAGGCTTGGCCGGTGGGTTCCGTGCCGTATGGCAGAAGCGTGTCGTAGGTGTCCTCGCGGCCACCGCAGCCGTGACAGCGACCAGGCGGGGAGCAGGCCGGATGGCGGTTCAGCCACTCGACAACGCAGCAGGCAAAGGCTTGTGCCTCGGCCTCCGCCCGCGGCAGTCCGCCGTCGAACTCGGCGATACCCGCCCGTTCGTCGAAGAAGGCCAACCAGTTCTCGCCCGACCAGCCGTCACGGCCGGGCCGAAGGAGTGCCACGATCTGGGCCTTGTGCCGGGAAACGGCGTCGAGCACCGCGGCCGGCGGCTCCGAGGCTGCGCTTAACGCAAGATCGTCGCCATCGAGTGCGAGTTCTATACCGGCGGCGCGGGCCGCCTTGAGAGCCTCGGCCGCGCTCATAGCCGCGTACTCCAGCCCGCGGCAGTTTTTTCAGCCGACGGAGCGGAAGGCGGCAAAGGCGGTAAAGGCGGTGATTTGACGGGCACCACACGCCACGCGGTACGCCCGTCTGCTTCCGCTTGCTGAAACCTAAAGCCCCCGACGATCCGGTCGGCATTCTTCTTCAACAGCCAGCCCAACTTTGAATGATTGATCTCGCCGCGTTCCACTACCGGGAATTCGCGCATCGCATCGAGCAAATGGGGGTAACTAATAACCGCAGAAGCAACCGCCTTGCGTACAGTCGTGGGGGTCTGACCGAATACGGCATACCATTCTTGCATTAAACCGCTCAGGGCATCTCCATCCGGATCGTGACGGACCTGTTCGAGCAGCGCCGCGGCCGGATCGGGATGCCCGAGCCACATCAACGGATATCGGCAATAATCTGACCACGCGCCACTGAAGCTGACAATGCTGTCCGTCTGAGCACGCGGCGAGCCTGCCCTGCGCCAAGCCTGAATGATCGTCAGCACAGCACTTACGTAAGTGCCGCGGCGCTGGCGCACCTTATCGACCGGAACGCCCTTGTAAGTTATCGTCGCCGGTGTCGGGCAGCGCGGATCGATATGGATCGTTAATACGCGCCGCAGCAGATCCCGTATCGGGCCGACGTTATTTCCTGATCCCAGAAACAAGGTGCGTGTGCTGACCGTCGCCGTCTTGCTCACGCCTAGAATTCGATCCGTGATCGCCTCCGCCGTGAGCATCCGCTTGATTATGCCGTGCGGAATCCAATCAGTGTCCATGTCGTCGAACTCGACGCATGCGGGGCTCGTTAGCAGCAAGGACAGAATGACCTTGGTGGCTTCCTCCGAGGTCGTCGGATAGCTCACCTTTGCGTTGTTGCCCGGCCCGGAGAACGAACCAATCAGTTCGCAAAGGTAGGTCTTACCGCTTGCGAATACCGGCGCCCGGACGTGAAACGCGGGCGCATATGGCAGCGTCGGGCGCACCACGGCGGTGAACATGGCCGCCAGTGCGGCCGCCCTATCGTTGGCGGCCACGAACTGGAATTCAGTGAGCAACTCTTCCAGCAGGGCCAGTGCCGCGCGAGCCGCATCAGGTGTCGGGTCAGGGATTACGAAATGCCGCGCATCGAACACGCCGAACCGCTGTGCGTTTTTGTCATAACCGGGCTGCTTGATGAGTTCGCCGTCCGCACGGAAATACGGTTGTCGCGCCACGCCCGCCAGTGGTGGCAAGTAGCGAAAGTTCTGTGCATCGAACAGAATTCCCGCGTGCCGCGCCGGCGGATCGCAGCGCACCCAATCTCCAGCTCGGCCATCGAATTTCTCCCATGTCGCCGCGACTGAGAGTTCTCGCGTCAACGCCGGTGGGCTGGTCGGCACAATCGCTGGATCACCGCTGGCAGGGTCGGTTGCGACTGAAACAATCAAGCCACCTGCCTGATAATGCCGCCCGCGGTTGGCTAGCTCCTTTTCCGCCGCATCCACGACGCGGTGCAGGTCACCGGCCACCACACGGATGACCGGCTTGTGCCGTGCCTGGTCGTTATGCACACCAAGGAATTCGAGCAGCGCCCGAATGTGATACTTGTCACGGTGCGAGTGCAGGCAGCAAAAGCCTCCGATTGGGTACTGATCGTCGGGCTCGAAATAGGCCGCCCCGGTGTCGAGCTCGTCGGTGTGCTCATTCACCCACGGACAGGTCATGTCGTGCTTGCTGGATCCCAGCGGCGTCTTGTACAGCCCGCGCGCCTTGAGCGCGACAATGACGGGATTTTCCTCTGCCTTTGGGGTCAGGACGTCATCCGCAGCGCTGTCGGTGTGCGGCGGGGTGTTGGCGGACCGTGCGGATGACTTTGCGGACTTCGGTCCTTTCTTATTCGGCCGTCCGGCGGGAGCGAGATCCAATTGCAGCCGGTCAATGATCCCGTGCGGGGAGTAGCGTTTATCCGGCCGCCATTTGACCAGGCGGCACTGGAACGCCTTGCCGGCCTGGTCGGCGTGTTTGGGCTTACCGTTGATCGCAGCCGGCAGCCGCGCCCAGCGGCCCAGCGGGCCTGTCGCGCCGGGATCGCACATCCGGGCGGCGATCACGGCATCAAGCAGGCGTGCGGCGGTTGCGCGCTCGGTTATCGGCTCGTCGAAGAGAATGCCGCCCTGGTGGTTTCCAGGGCTGGTCTCGATCAACCATGACAGCTCGAAACCGCCCAGGCGAACCATCGGCACCTTGGTGCCGAGATCGTCGAGCATTATGGAATGGCAGG
>Ga0207675_100001458_pt1 | contig 23716 bp, 19 predicted proteins | sample KBSSwiS42_FD_184305 | JGI IMG/M metagenome (GOLD analysis project Ga0207675, IMG submission 184305) | Switchgrass rhizosphere microbial communities from Kellogg Biological Station, Michigan, USA - KBS Switchgrass S4-2 (SPAdes) (version 2) | ecosystem: Host-associated > Plants > Roots >...
CGTGGCCATGTTACGCAGGTCGGACTTCATCGAGGCGAGGTACGCCTTCTCCTTCGTGTTGGCGAACTTCGGGATCGCGATCGCGGCGAGAATACCGATAATCACGACGACGATCAGAAGCTCGATCAGCGTAAAGCCCTTGCGAGTGGTGTTGCGCATGCGTGTGCTCTCCGAATGCCTGAGGGGTTCGACGTACTGTTCGCAATGCAATGCACGATTCACGGCTGGGGAGAAGGCAACGCGCGGACCACTCGTTCTCACCGCTTGTTCCGTCTTCACCCGCAACGACTTGCGCGAATTGTGCGCTGCGTCGCAATGCCCACGACGGGGAGTGAATTGCGCGCTCTCTTGCAGTCTGCCACGGCATTCGCCGCCTCCCACCTGAGCCAGACTGCCTGCCGCGTGCTCGGTACCCAGAGGTACCTGGCGACGCATCGCGCTACGTGGGGAGGACGCGCTGCGAAAATCCCCGTAACCACTGCATGCATAACGCGATGCGCGTCACGGTGCGAATACGTTGTATCGCACGATGTGCCAGAATGCCGCGACGCCATCCCTCCACCCGATCTTCTTCCCTTCGGCGTACGTCCGACCCGAATACGAAATCGGCACCTCGAAAATGCGCACGTGCGCACGGGCGAGCCGCGCCGTCACCTCGGGCTCGAACCCGAAGCGATCCGACGTTAGGGTGAGCCCGCGAGCCACCTCGCCGCGAATCGCTTTGTAGCACGTCTCCATGTCCGTGAGATTCAGGTTCGTGAACATGTTGCTCACCGTAGTGAGCAGCTTGTTGCCCACGGAGTGCCAGAAGTACAGCACGCGATGCGGACCGCTCAGGAAGCGCGAGCCGAACACGGCGTCGGCGAGCCCGGAGATGATGGGCTCGAGCAGCGCCGGCCAGTCGGCGGGATCGTACTCGAGATCAGCGTCCTGCACGATGACGACGTTGCCGGTGCTCGCCGCCAGCGCCGTCCGAATCGCCGCACCCTTTCCCATGTTGCGCGGCTGATGGATCAGCCGGTGAATTCGCCCCGCGGCGTACAGGCGATCGAGGATCTCCTTCGTGCCGTCCGTCGAGAAGTCGTTCACGCAGATGATCTGCTTGCGAACCGGCACGGCGTGCACCTGATCGAGAATCAGCTCGATCGTGTCGCGCTCGTTATACACTGGGATCAGCACGGACAACACGAGCGAGTCCCGGTCGATCGGAGTGCGGCCGCGCATGCGCGGCGTGGATCCCTGGGTCTCGAGCGTTGCGGTCATGGAGACAGTCGTCGGGTCGTAAGTCGTGTGGCTCATTTCGTCACAGGTTCGTAGACTCTCGCCGTGGCGATGCTTCCCGCGTAGCGCAGGAGTGGGGGGTGTTGCGCCGCGAGAATCGCGGCGGCGTCGATGCCCTGTTGCGATGACGCGATGTACCAGCGCGGACCGAGCTGTGCCAGCATGCCTCGCAGGATCTCGGCGTCCTGCGGGGCAGTCAGCGGCGTGACGCGCCCGAGCGCGGTGAACGTCGCCGTGGGCACCCCGCGGCGCCCGGTGTACAGGTACACGATGAGGTCGTGATCGGTGATCAGCACGTCATTCGGCGTGGTCGCGTGCGCAACCCATTCGGCGATCGGCTTCGCCGTGACGCCCGCATCGCTCTGGAGGTTGGCCCACCATTTCTGCCGCGCGCCACGCACGTTGTACGTGGCGTAGCCGACCGAGATGACGAGCGTCGCCGCGAGGGCAGCGAATCGCGTGACCTGAAGCGGCAGCGGCGCTGGACGCCACGACCACACACGTCGGACGCCCGCCACACACAAGCACGCCAGCATGGGCCACCAGACCAGCGCGAAGCGCGTGGGCTCGAACGGCCAGGCCAGGATGATCGCGCCGTAACAGAGCAGGAACGCGATGGTGACCGGGATCCGGCGCCACACCGAGACCGCGCCGACAACGGCCAGGGCAATGACGGTGCCTAACGACATGAGGCGCGGCCAGACCGGCGCGACGGGCAGGGTCATGTACCCCAGGAAGCCGAACAGCTCGTTGGCATTTTTCCCGAGCACCGCCCATGCGAACGCCAGCCCACCCGCCCGGTAGCCTTCGGCAAGCCAGGGACCGTAGGCGCCATACTTCCCAACGAACGGTGCGGGGATCTCGCCCTGGTAGGCTGAAATCCACAGCTGCCAGGGCACGATGAAGACGAGCGCGCTGCCCAGGAGGATCGCCGCGGAGCGCCAGCGCCCCCTGACGAGCAACACGAGAAGCGCCGCGGGCAGGAGAAACGTCCCGACGGTTCGAACGAGCGCCAGCAGGCCGATCAGCGCGCCCGCACCCGCGGCCGTGCGCGGGCTCCCCTCTTCGGCGGCGCGCTCGGCCAGGACCAGCGTCGGAATGACGAGGAGCATGTAGAGCGGCTCCGAGAGCACCACTCCAGTGATCATGAGCACGACCACCGAGATCGTGCCCAGAATCGCCGCCGTGGCGGCGCCTAACGATTCGAGGCCCAGTCGCGATCGGCCGAAGCGATACGTCCCGACCGCGGTGGCCGCGAGAAACGCGGCATTCAGGAACTTGAAGACGACGATGTTGTCGGGAAACGATGGAAACAACTTCCAGAGCGCCGCGAGCACGAGGGGATAGACCGGCGGGAAGTGCGTGCCGTGCGGCGCCCCTGGCAGGTTGATCATGCGGAAGCCCTGCCCGGACGCCAACGCTTTCGCGAGCACGACGTACATCGCGTCATCCTGGAAGACGCCGACTGGCCACGGCGTAATCGTCAAGACCGCGACGGCCAGGACGATGGCTCCGATCACGAGCGGAACAACGCGGTCGGCAGCGTTGCTCGACCAGGCGAATCGCGTCGTGGCCGGCGCCACGTCGGTCGCCACGTCACCGACAACCGTCATTGCTTCACCGGAACGAAGATGGCGACCGAGGGAAGCAGCACATGCACGCGAAGCTCGGGCGGCGTTCGCATTGAAAGAGCGCGCGCGGCCATCACACCGTACGACGTGGTTCCGATCACGTACGTTGGCCTGTAGGCCGCAATGATGGTGCGCAGCGCTTCAGTCGCGAGCGGGTATGTCTGTGCCTTCAAGAACTCCTCGGGAGTGAACGTGCCGACCGGGACGGTGCGACGTCCGGTGTAGAGATACAGCAGTGGGTCGTCCTCCATCGCGATCACGTCGGTAAGACGGGTCGAGGCCCGTACCCATTCCACGACCGGCGTGGCGCGCGCGGCAGTTTCCCGCGGGACGGAGTCTCTCCACCGCTGCCGGATGCCAGTCACATTGTACCACCCGAACCCGACGAGTAGGGCTCCGCAGGCCGCGAGCGAAGCGATGCGCGCGTAATGCGTGGGAGCGGCGCTGGGGCGCCACTCGACAACAGCGCCGATACCGAGCGCAACCATCGCGCAGAACAGCGGCAGGAGGGCCCAGACGAACCGCGTTGGCTCGAATGGCCAGATGACGACCAGAGCCATGTACGCAGCCATGAACCACGCTGTCACCGGAGCCCGCCGGGAGAAGCGCCACGCCCCCATCGTGAGAACGATGAGGGCCACGACCGCGACCGGCGGATGGAGGATCACAGGCGAAGTTTCGCTTCCCGTGAACATCACCCACACCATCCCGTAGAGCGCGCGTACGTTCGTCCCGATCACCTGCAGCACGAACGGCAACCCATGCTCGCGAATGGCGTGGGTGAGCCACGCATCGTACGGCCCGTACTTGCCCAGGAGAACCGGAGGGATCTCGGCGGCGTGGGCCGCAACCCAGAGATGCCAGGGTACCAGGAACACCGCGCATCCCGCCACCGCCGACACCGCCGGCGCAACCCGTCGACGGAAGAGCAGCACGAGCGCAAATGCGGGCACGACGAACATCGCCGTCGTGCGCACCATGGCCAGCGCGCCACCGGCGAGTCCGACGAACAAAGCGTCCCGCCATCCGGCTCGATCCGACACGCGTTCGGCGTAGATGAGCACGGGGAGCAGCAGGGCCATGAACATCGGCTCGGAGAGCGCGAAGACCCCGAAGATGATCGCTGGCATGGACACACTGCCGGCGATCGCGACCACGGCGGCGCCTAACGACGATAGTCCGAGCCGCCCGTGCGCGAAGCGGAACGTGCCAAACGCCGCGAGCGCCAGGAACCCCGCGCTGGCGAACGTGAACAGCCCGACGTTCTGAGGGAATTGCGGTGACAGCTTCCACAGCAGCGCCAGAAAGAGCGGATACCCTGGTGGGTAATGCGTCGCGTACGGTGCGCCGGGGAGGTTGAGGTATCGATAGCCTTCGCCGGTCGCGAGCGCCTTCCCGAGGATGACGTAGATGCCATCGTCCTGAAACACGCCCACCGGCCAGTTGGGCACGGCTGTCAACGCGATGGCCAGGGCAATCGCCGCGACGAGCACGCCGAGCGCGCGTGGATCCGCGAGCGTCGTGCGAGCCGCCGGCTCGGAGTCGTCGAGCCCATCGTACCCGCCCGACACGCCCATCCCGTCGGGAGTTCGGAGAGACACCGTCATCGCCGCGGCAGCGGCAACGTAGGCGCGAGCATCGCGGAGTCTCGCAGCGCCGCCGCGAGCTGCGTGCGCTGTTGGCGCAAGGCGACGTCCGCAGCTTCGCGGTACACCAGGGGGTCGCGCGGGTACAACTCGCGCGCGATGGTGAGCTCACGCTCCGCATGATCCAGCTGGCCAGCAAATTTCAAGATGCCACCGGCCGTGCGGTGCCCCTCATACGACTCCGGGTGATCGGCCAATAGCGTGACCAGCCACGTGCGATCGTCTCGCCATACAGGGGTTCGCGTCCACGTGCGCGCGGTAAAGGCGAGAAGAACCACGGCGATCGTGATCAAAGCCGGAGCACGGCGGCTGGTGAGCACGCGCTCCGCGATCGCGCCCAGGCTGAGGCAGACGCCGACACTCGCGAGATAGAGTGTACGCTCGGCAAGCAGGATGCCCGAGGCGAAGAACACGTTCGATACCGGCGAGAGCGCAATAGGAACCCAGAGCATCGCGAACGCCATCACCGGCCAGCGTCGCCCGCGCACGGCGAACACGAAAGCCACAGCAGCGAGCATCAGCACAGCGACACCGATCACGGCGCCGGCCGAGAGTCCGCCATCGGGCATGATCACGTTAGGCGCGTAGCTCGCCGAGAGCTCCGCCGGCACCAGCAGGAGCCGCGCGTACTGCGGAATCACCCTGGCGACGAGCGCCAGGCGCTCCAGCGTCGTCGTGCCGATCAGTACCCGCGCTTCGATCGCCAGCGCGCGGTCGTGAAAGACGGCAGCGAGCGTCGCGGCATACACGAGCACCACCACGGCATAGCTGGCGTACCACCAGCGACGCGCCTTGAGAGTCGCTCGCCAGTTCTCGGAGAGGAGCACATCGTGCGCCGCCGCCAATCCGATGAAAACGATCGCGCTCTCCTTGCTGAAGACACCGAGCGCAAGCCAGAGCGGTGCGCTTCGGTGGCCACGGCGATGAGCGATGAGCGCACCGATCGCAAACACGGCGGCCATGCACTCCAGGCGCCCGACGACGTTCGCGACGGCCTCGACGTGCACGGGGTGCACGGCGAACGTGAGCGCCGCGATGAGCGCGGCCGTCGGCATCATCAGTTCGGCCGCGAGCATCCACACCGCCGCGGTGGTCAGTGCATGCCAGACAACGTTGACGGCGTGGAACCAGCGCGGGTTGCCTCCAGATATGCCCCAGTCGATCGCGAATGAGACAATCCCGAGCGGCCGATATTGTCCCGCGCCTACCCGGTCGGGCCAATAGGGCATTGCGAACGCCCGCCACGCCTGACCGGGCGAGGTGACGAGTGGGTTCGTTCGAACAATGGGCGCATCATCGAGGACAAAACCGTTCGCGAGCGCGTTCGCATACGCGAGCATCGCCGTGATCACGACTGCCACGAGCGCCCACTGCTGAAAGCGCTCGTGTCCGGCTCCGTCTGCGGTGCCATGGCCTCGCGTCAGGCCAAGGATCATGCTTCGGCTCCGAACCTGGACAGCTTGCGGTGGAGCGTCGACGGGTCGATGCCTAACGTCTCCGCCGCGCGCGTCTTGTTCCCTGCCTCGCTCTGCAGCACCCACATGATGTACGCCCGCTCGATGGTCTCGAGCGTCGGATTTCGCACCGGACGCTCATCCACGAGCTTCACCGCCTCGGGCGTGGTGATGCGCTCAGGGAGCGAATCGAGCTCGATTACCTCGCCGGACGACAGGATCACCGCGCGTTCGAGCGCGTTTTCCAGCTCCCGCACGTTGCCGGGCCACTGATAGTGCATCATCGCATCCTGTACCGTGGCGCTCAGACGCTTCGGCGTTTCCCCGCGCATCGTCGCCGAGCGGTCGAGAAACGCGCCGGCGAGCAGCGGGATGTCCTCAGGGCGTTCACGCAGTGGGGGCAGATGGATGGCGATGACATTGAGCCGATAGTAGAGGTCGCGCCGGAACGAGCCGCGCCGGATCTCCTCCTCGAGATCCCGGTTCGTGGCCGCGAGCAGTCGGGTATCGATCGGCTGCGGCTCGGTCGCGCCAACGGGAATCACTTCCCGGTGCTGCAGCACCCGGAGCAGCTTCACCTGCGTGGCTGCCGTCGTCTCCCCGATCTCGTCGAGAAAGAACGTCCCCTTCGCTGCAGCGGAGAATAACCCGACCTTGTCCTTCACCGCACCAGTAAACGAGCCCTTCACGTGCCCAAACAATTCGCTCTCGAGGAGGCTTTCGGGAAGCGCGCCACAGTTGATCGAGAGAAACGGTGCGCCGTCCCGATTCGAGAGGTCGTGGATGTAGCGAGCGATCACTTCCTTGCCGGTACCCGACTCACCCTGAATGAGCACCATGGAATCCGTCGGCGCGACCGTCTCGGCGAGTCGCAGGACCTCGATCCAGTTGCGGCTGTTCCCGATGGGCCGCATACCGGTGTGCTTGTCGCGACGCCGGATCTCCTGCTTGAGCGACGTGTTCTCCACGCGCAGGCGACGGTGCTCCGCGGCTCGGCGCAGAATCGCCACGAGCTCGTCGTTGCGAAACGGCTTCTGGATGTAGTAGAAAGCACCCTCGTTCACCGCCTGCATGGCCGACTGCAGCGTCGCCTGGGCGGTCATGAGGATCACGGGCGTGTCCGGGTCTCGCTGCCTCGCGGCGGACAGCACCTGGAGCCCGCTCACGGTGGGCATGCGCACGTCGCTCAGAACAATGTCGGGCGACAGCGACTCGATCTGGTCGAGCCCCTGCTTTCCGCCAAGTGCGACGTGTGGCGTGAATCCTTCGTTCTTGAGGAGGATGCGAAGGGAGTCCAGGATCCCGGCCTCGTCGTCGATGATCAGGACGTTAGGCGCGCCGTTCGAACGCTCGGTCACACGAGTTCTCCGTTGTCGGACTGATGAGAGGGCAAGAGGACAGTCACGCGCGTTCCGCGGTCGTCGCTGTCGACGAACACGAACCCGGCGTGGGCCTCGATTGCCCGATGCACGATGCTGAGGCCGAGCCCGGAGCCGCCGGGCTTCGTGGTGAAGAACGGGTCGAACAGGCGATCGCGAATCTCGGCCGGGATGCCCGGGCCATCGTCGGAAACGCGCAGCGCCACGCCACCCAGGTCGAATGAGACGCCGGCCGGGACCTGATCCATCGACAGCGGCGCGAGCTCCACACGCACGCGTCCACCATGCGGCGACGCCTGCACGGCATTGAGCGCGAGATTGAAGACGGCTCGATGCAGCAGATCCTCATCGCCTTCGACCACCATCCGGTCGTTCGCGCCCACGCAGACGACTTCCACGTCGTTAGGGCGATCCGGATGTGCGGCGGCCAGACTCGCTGCCCCGCGCGCGATGGCAGCGAGATCGAGTGGCTCGACACGGGCGACGCGCACCCTGGCGAAGTCGAGGAACTCGGACAAGAGCCGCGAGAGCCGATCGGATTCGCGGACGATGAGCTCAGCGAGGGTGCGCTCGTCCGCGTTGCTGCGAGGCGAGCGACCGAGCGTTTCGACCGCGCTCCGGATCGCGGCGAGCGGATTCTTGATCTCGTGCGCGAGCGACGCGCTCAGCTCAGCGACGGCCTCCAGGCGTTCGGCGCGCGCGTTCAGCGTGTCGAGCCGCTTCTGGTCCGAGATGTCCTGGAAGATCGCCGTCGCCGTAGCGGTTGCGGCGCCGTCGCCCTCGGACCTCGTTGTGTTCAAGCCGATTGGGAATCGCCGGTCGCGCACCGTGATGCTACCTTCGGCGCGAGACGTGCGTGTGCCATCTCGCGCAGCACGGCCGAGCGCGCGGGCCAGCTCTGGCGCGGCGACCGAGATCGTTTCGATTACCCGGGAGCCCAGGTGCTCATCGAGCGGAATCCCGAGCAGTTGCGACGCTGCCGGGTTCGCGTAAACAAGCCCGCCCGCGGCGTCGACCGTGACGATTCCGCTGCGGATATTCTTGAGGATGTCAGCAGCCTGAAGGCGAACCTTCACCAGCTCAGCCGCGAGCTGCTGGGTGCCGGCACCCGCTTGTCGAAGCCGGGCAGCGATGTACCCACTTCCGAGCGCCACGGCCGCGAATACCCCGAGCTGCAGCCAGACACCAAGGTCGAGCGGCGTGCCGGGCGTTATGATGACGTCGGCGAAGTAGAGAACGCAGCCGAGTGCCGCGATGAGCAGTCCGCCGGTGTATGGCAGGAGCAGCGATGCGGCGGCTATGACGAGGATGTAAAGCGCTGCGAACTGAGAGGTTCCGCTCCCGGTTACGTGGACGATCGTCGTTACGACAAGGAGATCGAACAGCGACTGGCTATAAAAGAAGCCAGTCCGGAGGGGCTTCCCGTAGATCCCGCTGTACAGGGCGGAACCCGAGGTGAACACGAGGGCCCCCGTGATCAACAGGGAGGCTACCAGGGTCAGGCCCTCGTCAGCGTTTCTCCATGCCAGCACCGCCGCAACGAAGATCGCGCCGGACATCGCGAGTCGAGCCAGGTGCACCCAGCGCAGAATCCGGTACGGATCGAGGATCGTCTGACGAGTGGGGTCGTCGAGTTTGGTGACGGAGCGCACAGGCTGAACGCGTTGCAAATTGCGCTGGAGTAGACTTCAGGCGAGCTATGGCATTCTGCTACGATCTGGACGATCTCGTAGGGAGGTTGTTTCCGAGTGCAAGCAGCTGAACATCTGAGCTTCAGTGCGTACGCGTGGCGCCTGGGACTGGTAGTCCTTCTGGTCATCGCGAACGCGTTTTTCGTTGCCGCGGAGTTCGCGCTCGTGAGCGCCCGCCGCAGCAGAATCGATCAGATGGCGAGCGAGGGCGACCGACTCGCAAAGGCGGCGCAGTCCGCCATGAAGAACCTGAATCGCTACATCTCCGCCACTCAGCTCGGTATCACGCTCGCGTCGCTCGGCCTGGGCTGGATCGGCGAGCCCGCCCTCGCCGGACTCATGGACCGGGCGCTCGCGGTGTTCGGGATCAGGCCGCCCGCGGCCGCCTTGCACACTGTAGCGGGCGCCACGACCGCGTTCATCGTCATCACGTTCCTTCATATTGTCCTTGGCGAGCTGACGCCCAAGGCGATCGCGCTCGTGAAGGCCGAGGGCGTGAGCCGCTACCTCGTGGTGCCGCTCATGGTCTTCGCGAAGGTCATGTCGCCGGCGATCAACGTGTTGTACGGCGCGGCGAACGTGCTGCTCCGGCGGTTCGGTATAAGCCCCCAGTCGGACGCCCACCACGTGCACTCCCCCGAGGAGCTGCGGCTGCTCGTCATGCAGGCGCGCGCTCACGGGACGTTGGACGAAACGGACTCCGCGATGCTCGCGGGTGTGTTCGACTTCCACGAGAAGAAGGCCTACGACGTCATGCGACCGCGGACCGAGGTCGCGGCGCTGGACATCGACAGCACGGAGGAAGACGTGTGGGCGGTCGTGCGGCGCGAGCGTTATTCGCGTTACCCGGTCTATCGGGACACGCTCGACGACGTGCTCGGCGTTTTCCTCGCCAAGGACCTCTGGCTGCACGACGGCCAGCAGCCGTTCGCCCTCAAGGATTTCGTGAGGACGGCGCTCTACGTTCCCTCGAGCAAGCCGGCGGAACGCGTGATGGATGACCTCCGAAAGACGCGCGCCCAGATGGCCGTGGTGCTCGACGAATACGGCGGCACGGCAGGCATCCTGACGATGGAGGATCTCGTCGAGGAGGTGGTCGGCGACATCGCGGATGAATACGACTTCGCGTCACGGACGGCCGTGATCATGGATGGCGTACTCGAGCTGGCCGGTTCGATGTCGCTCGTCGATGTCCGCTCGGATTATGGGCTGCGGATTCCCGAAGGCGATTGGACGACGTTAGGCGGGTACGCGTTCGGGCGACTCGGCCGTCTTCCGAAGATCGGCGACCGTGTGAGTTTTCCGGGCGGCGAGCTCGAGATCATCGCGCTCGAGGGGCGCCGCGTCGCCGGCCTGCGCGTCCATCGCGACAACGCGGACAAGGTCGCCGCGAGCACCCCAGCCCGAGCCGCGGCACACTAACGCATGACCGATGACACGGTGGACGGCGTTCGCGTCAACGAGAGCGTCGTCATCCCGCGTGACGAGCTGGTGGCGCGGGCATCGCGATCGGGCGGCGCCGGCGGACAACACGTGAACACGTCATCGACCCGTGTCGAGATCGTATGGAACGTGGCGGCGTCGCGAGCGTTGACGGATGCGCAGCGCGAGCGCGTGATGCAGAAGCTCTCGTCGCGACTGGACGGCGAGCGGAACCTGCGCGTCGTCGCAAGCGATCGGCGCAGCCAGCGCCAGAATCGGGAGGCCGCCGAGGATCGGATGGCGGACCTGGTGCGCCAGGCGCTGGTGGTCCCGAAGAAGCGACGGCCCACGAAGCCCGGCCGCGCCGCGAAACAGGCGCGCCTGGATTCGAAGCGGCGGCTCAGCGAGAAGAAGCGGGAGCGGCGCTGGCGGGAGGACTAGACGCACGACGGGCTGCGTTCAGCGCGCCGGGTCAAAGGGGGCCAACCCACCCTGCACGTATCCCACAGCCCGTCGCCCGATGCGGCGCCTAACGACGCCGACGGCTCGGCCTAACGTCCCGTCGATATGCCGATCGAGACCCCGATGCGATAGGTGACGAAGTTCGCGTCACTCCTGATCGGATTGATCACGATGCTCCCGTCCGGCAGGTCCTTGATGCTGCCCTTGCGGAGATACGACGCCTGGCCATTCCGATGGACTGTGGCGCCGAGGTCGAGCAGCACGGGAATTCTTCGCATGGACACGGGGATGAGCACGCCGCCGCCACCCGTCACCGCGAACACGAGGTCGTCGTGATTCGTGTGGTCGTATGCCCCGTTGTCGTACTCGTCGCTGTCGCTGATCGACGAATGCGTGAAGAAGTAGCTGAAGCCGGCGGTCGCGTTGACATACGGGCGGAACGGGCCGGTGGGCACGGACAGCTGCGGTCCGATGCCACCGAATCCGATATCGTTGGTGGTGGTCACATCGACGGGGACACGGCAGCTCACGAGGCATCCGCCGATCGTCTCGCTTCCGTACTCGACGAAACCACCTTCAACGCGGATGCCGAACACGCGATCGCGATCGAGATTCCAGACGAAACCACCCGTGAGACCATAGCCGGTCCCAATGAACTTGCTGAAGTCTCCGATCGGTTGGGACACCGCGAAGTTCAGGTCACCGTACCCACGTGGCGGCGCGTCGGCTCGACGCGCGGCGGCCTGGGCGGAGAGCGCGGGAGCGATCGCAGCCAGAAAGGCGACTGCCACGAACGTCACGAGCGCGCTGGGAATCCGAGCAGGGCGAAACATGTGACGATGAAACCCGGTGGGTTGAGTCGCTCCGGGGACCTGGCTCGAAGCGTTTCGGAACCGTACGTCCTCGAAGATCGAACGTTTCACGACCGGCGGTACTGCAGTCTGCTGCGCACGTACTCGTACCCCGTCGATCATGCAAACGTGCCCGACCGGCGACCCCATACGAACCATTCTGGCTCTTACCACGGGACGTCTTCGCCGAACGGATCGCCCGGGGGAGGACGCAACGGCGGACTCAACGCCGGCAACTCTCGCCGCTCGATCCAGCGAGTGAGGTCGGCAGCGATGCTCGCGAAGTGCGCCTGCTGCTCGACGCTGCCCGTGCGAGCCTGCGACTTTGCGCGCGCAGCGAGCTCGGTGACCTTGTACTGCGCCATCGCGCGAACTTCGGGTGCGGCGCCGCTGTCGGCGGCGAGCAGGAGCAAGCGATCGGTCACGGCGCGCTGCGCGACGCGCTTCAGCGCCGCGAGCTTAGACGACGCAGGCACTGCCCCGCCCCATGTTCCGGTCACGAGCGCGTCGATCGTTTGCGCCAGCGTCAGCGGCCGATCGCCGGACGAGGCTTGCTGAACGAGCCGTGCGGCGCGTTCGCGCTGCAGAATGCCGTCCACGATCATCTGCGCCAGCGTGCGAGCGGCGCCGAGCTCGTCGAACGCCGGACGAGTACGTGTCCCGAACAGCTCGACCGAACCGGAATACGAGAACGGCCGCGGCGCGAGGAGCGTGAGCACGGTGTCGGGAATCGCGAGCTCGGCCGGCTGCAGCGCATCGATCAGTGACGACAGCGCCTGACGTTGCCGAGCCGCGCTCACGGCGCGCGACGCCTGCTGGCCATCGCCGGCCACCGCGTTGCTGTATTCGAGGCCTCCGATCGCCTTCGTCGCGCCGTTGATCGCGAACCGATGGAAGAAGTAGAGCGGCGCGAATCGTTCCTGGAGCAGCGACACGGGTTCTCCCGCTCGGAGGTTCGCGACTCCGAACCGCCGCATCGCAACGCGTCGCACGTCGGTTTGGGCCTTGAGAAACTCCAGCTCCGTCGCGGCATCGTCCCACAGATTCACCCGCGGGTCCGACGCGAACTCGGGTCGCGCATCGGCGTCGGACAGGAACAGGTAGCCCTTTCGCAGCCCCTCGCGCACGATCGCCTCCAGCGAGTCGCGCTCGGTGGCCGCCGGGAAAGTGCCGTACGCCCATCGGACTGCCCAGACGTCGTACGCGCCAGGACCACGGTCGTACGCGGCGCGGAGGTCGATCTGGCCCGCGGCGTCGAGCCTAACGCGCGGCGCGGGATAGTCCATCACGGATCCCCGCTCGTAGGTGCTGGCGATATAGTTGTGCGCCATGCCGATCGTGTGGCCGATCTCGTGCGCCGTCACCTGTCGGACGCGGGCGAGCACGAACGCGGTATCTGCCGCGGCGGGCGCCGCGCCGACCAGCGCCGCATAGATGTTGTAGTCCGTGCGATTGCGGTGGGAATCCATGTGGGCGACACCCTTCACGATCTCGCCGGTTCGGGGATCACCCTGCGACCCGCCGAACGACCAGCCGCGCTCGTTCCTGTTCACCCACATCACCGCGTTGTATCGCGCGTCCATGGGGTCCGCATCAGCGGGCAACATCTCCACGCGGAACCCACCTCGCAGGCCAGCCTGATTGAACGCTTCTTCCCAGAATCGCGCCCCGTCGACCGTCGCTGACCGCAGCGGTTCGGGAATACCGGGATCGATGTAGTAGACGATGGGTTTCCGGAACGCGCTGTTCGGATCGTTAGGGTTCACACGCTCGAGGCGATGGCGCGAGATCCAACGCTGCTCGAGCGAGCCCTGGATCGGCTGCGCGTAATCCTTGAACGTGATGCCGAAGAATCCGACCCGCGGATCGAGCGTGCGCGGCCGATATCCGGCGTCAGGCAGTTGAACGAACGAGATGTGCTGCCGAAGCGTAAATGCCCGCCCATCGGGGACGATCGACGAGACCGTTTCGCCTGGGCGTCCCTGGGTCGCGAACGTCAACGCCACATCGATCTCGGTGTTCTCGGGGAATGCTTTCGTGTAGCCGCGATCGATGCTCGAGCGGTCGCGCGCCAACGTATAAGTGCCCTCGTTGGTGCGCGACAGCGTGCCGGAGACGTCGAGCCAATCGCGATACACGAAGTCGGTCGCGTCCACGAGCAGCTTGCCGTCCTCCACCGCGAGCAATGGAAGTGCTGCGACCGTGCTCGCCGGAAATGACTCGGCGATCGTCGTCGCGAGCCCGGGCTCGCGTTGTGAGTTGCCGCGGTAGTTCCAGTTCTCGAACACCACGAGCACGCGGTCGCCGTTGCGATCGAAGCGCGCGACCTGATCGGGCCCGTTCGCGCCGCGATCGATGCCGATCGGGTTGGAGCCGAGCCCTGTGGATTGCAGGAAGAACGCGAGCACGCGCATGGAGTCGCGCGGGATCTCGAGGAAGAGCTTTCCCTGGCGGTCGTCGAGATACAGCGGAATGAGGCCGGCGCGGCGTTCCATTCCGCCGGTGCGGCTCGCGATGCTCGTCGCGATCGGCGGTGCCTGGCCGCCCTGTCCGCTCGGGGACGGCTGCGCGTTAGGCGACTGCGCCGGGGGGCGGCTCGGTGTCGGGGCCTGGGCGGGCGTGGAGTGCGTGCACGCCGCGGCGATGGCTATCGCGGCGGCACTGGTCCAACGGGCTGCGCGCATGTCGGTCGAGTTGAGGGAGGAAGGACAGGCGGTGGGCGAGGCGAATATAGCCGGGCACAGGCTGTCGCCTGTCGCCTGCCGCCTGCCGCCTGCTAGCGCCTCAGAATTTCGCGAATCACGACCAGGATCAGAACGATCGCAATGAGGCTGAAGCAGATCGACGAGATGCTCCAGCCAATCCCGGGCTCGGAGGCGACCGCGACGCTGACCCCGAGGGATGCGATCGCGATGGCGAGGGTCGGCACCCACCGCGGAACGCGGGATCGCTCGCGACGCGACGCGAACCAGAGCAGAGCTGCGCCGACGATGAGCGTCGCCGCCAACGGGAGTCGCATGATACGAACCTAGCGACTGACCGCTCTCCTCGCCGTTCTCAGTTGACGAAGGACGTCCGCCTGCGGCCTGCGGTGACCGCTAGTTGTTGTCGACGATCACCGACAGTGTGGTGGGAAGGCCACCACCCGGAGCGTCGGTCACGAGCAGCGTCCGAACGGACCCGGCCCCCAGCACCACGCTCCCAGCGTCGGCCAGGATCTCGCTCGGGTTCCCCACGGGCGTGAGCCGAATTCGGTAGTTGCCGGGTGGAACGAGCACGTAGGGGGATACGGCGCCAAACACGAGGGCGGGGATTGTCGGCGTTGCGGACGAGATGTCGTCGGTCGCGCTGGTCAGGTAGACAGCGACCGGCCCCGTAGCCGCCGAGACGTTGATACCCCGAACCTTGACCTGGCCCACCGCCGGCGATGGATCGTCCGCTATGAACAGGGCGCCGAACTGATTGAGCCCGGGCGCCGGGATCATGCTGAAGGAACCACCGGTGGTCAGATCACGCGTAAAGTCGACCAGGGTCGTGCCGCTGGTGCTCCCCTCTGCCTGCAACCGGTGCGTACTGGCCGAGACACCGATATAGGGGGATGCGCCGCCGAACTGGGTGCCCGACGCCGCCACCCGTTCGTCGACCAGGAAGTCGAGGCCCTGCGCCGCGGTGAGCGCGTTGATGAGCCGCACGCTGGCGTCGTTGACGCTTCCGGTGAAGAGGACGCCACCGGTCGGATTGGCCTCGCCGCACGAAGCGCCAAAGGCGGCGAGCGTAGCGACGGCAATGGTGGCAGCGAAGCGGTTGCGCATGTGCGGGGTCCTCGAGTGGGGTCTGAGCATGCCGGTGGAACGGTACCGCAATAGAGTCCTCCGCGTCGGTGCGGAGACGCACTACGAGAGTGGTCGCCGATGCCAACGCGCGACACCAACCGGCCACCCCGACAGAGGCCGGTCGAACGTCGTTGTTGTTCTCGCTACGTCCTAGTTGCCCTACTTCTTATCGCGACGACTGGGGTCAACGGGCGGCCCATCCACCCTGTCGGCAGTCGTTGGAACCTGCGAAGGAACGGGCGGCTGCGGATCGAGCGTCGCGCGTCCACCCGCGCCACTATGCATTGCCGGCCTGAACCGTGCAATGACCGTGCTCGCGCGATCGAGCAGCGATTCCAGTTGGATGGGGCTCAGCCCTCGCCAGTCATCCGGGTAATGCCAAAGGCGCCGGACTTCCAGCTCACTCTCGAACCGAAGCCACGTGGTCCCGGGCGGGACGTCCGCCGTGAGCGCCCGTGGGTCATCGGCGCCGTCCTCCCGGACGTTCCAGACCACCCCGTCGCTATCGGTGAACGTTGTCTGTTCCATGCGTCCTCGCGCGGAAAACTCGCGAAACCGGACTGCAATTCCTCCGCCAATGGTCACGAATTACATCTCCGTTCATGCGCGGGAATGGCGATGACCCGATCGAGGACTTTCCGCTGGGCGACGGCACAGCGGACACGGTGGCCCATGTGATCTGCCCATACTGCGGAGAACCGAACGAGATCGCGGTCGATCCGGGAGGTGGCGCCTCGCAGGACTACATTGAAGACTGCCAGGTGTGCTGTCGCCCCTGGCGCGTCACCGTCTCGTACGATGGGACCGGGACTGCTCACGTTCACCTCGACCCCGCCGATGATACCTGACACGCTGCCACGCTCCGTCTGGCCGATCACACTCGACGACATCGCCGCGGCACGCGATCGAATTCGCCCATTCGTGCCCGTGTCGCCGTTCCGAGGCTACCCGGTCCTCGACGCCGCCCTGGGCAATGACATTCGCGTGTGGCTGAAACACGAGAACTTCAATCCCACGGGCGCGTTCAAGATCCGGAACGCGTTCTCCCTCCTGACGGCCCTGAGCGACGAGGAGCGACGCCGCGGGATCGTCGCCGCGACGCGCGGCAACCACGGGCTCGGCCTCGCCTACGCGGGGAAGACGTTCGGCGTGCCCGTCACGATCTGCGTCCCGTTAGGCAACAACCCCGAGAAGAACGAGGGGATGCGTGCGCTGGGCGCGCGTCTGATCGAGGAGGGCAAGGACTACGACGAGTCGCTCGCGGTGTCGGAGCGGATCGTTCGCGAAGAAGGTGCGTACCTGGCTCACTCGACGAACAACGCGCACATCATCGCCGGCGCGGGCACCATGTCGCTCGAGATCGCGGAGCAGGAACCGAATCTGGACGCGCTCGTGATCGCGGTGGGCGGCGGGTCCCAGGCCGTGGGCGCGATGACCGTCATGCGCGCCATGCGACCGCACGTCCGCGTGTACGCCGTCCAGGCGGCCGGTGCGTCCGCGACGCACGATGGATGGCACGCGCGAGCGCCACGCGTGACGGCGACGCCGGCGACCACCTTCGCCGACGGGCTCGCGACGCGCAGTACCTACGAGCTGACGTTTCCGGCGCTGTGCGACGGCCTGGCGGACTTCATCACAGTGACCGATGCGCAGATTGCGCACGCGCTCCGCCTCCTCCTTCGGACGACCCACACCCTCGTCGAGGGCGCGGGCGCGACCGGGCTGGCGGGCTTGCTGGCACTGAAGGAACGCCTGGCCGGCCAGCGCGTTGGTGTCGTGGTCAGTGGCGGCAACATCGATGACCAGACGCTTCGGCGCGTCGTGAATCGAGAGATCTAGCGCGCGTTCGGCGGGTCGCGGCCGAGTCCGGCGCGGGCGCCTAACGCGACGAGACGGCGCACCGCCGGCGCGATCGATGCCAGCGGCAAGATGTAGGTCACGCCGCCCGCCTGGATCGCCTCCCGCGGCATGCCGAAGAACTCGGAGGTCGCTTCATCCTGCGCGATCACGAGGCCGCCGAGGCGGTGCACTTCCGCCGCGCCGCCGGAGCCATCCTGACCGTTTCCGGAGAGAACCACAGCGAGCGTTCGCTCGCCGAACGCGCGGCCGGCAGATGAAAACAGGACGTCCACCGACGGCCGGCAGAAATGAACCGGTGGTGAGTGCGACAACGAGACCGTGCCGTCTTGCTCGAAAACCAGATGGCGGTCTGGCGGAGCGACATACACGGTCCCCGGCTTCATGTGCGCGCCATCGGTTGCCCAGCACACCGCCAGCTGCGTGGAGCGCGACAGAATGCCGGTGAGAACGCTGGGATAGGCCGGGCTCAGGTGCAACACCACGGCGACCGGTGCGGGAAACGCGTGCGGCAGCCCGTGAAGCACGATGGACAATGCCGCGAGGCCGCCAGCGGACGCACCGACCACGACCACGTCGAACGCCGGAACGTCGACGTGCGCGTCGCTGACCACTTGCGTCTCGTTTGGTCGTCGGCTGAGCGAGGGCACGACGCAAATTCCGTTTCTTCCGATGACAGCGTGCCGACGTACTTCGCGCGGCGAGCTTCGGGCCTTCCGATTACGATAGTGTGGTGGCGGGGGTTGCGCGAGAGAGCGTCAGCTCGAACGTCGACCCTTTTCCGGGCGCGCTTGTTACGGTCACGTCGCCGTTCATTGCCCTCGCGAGACTGCGACTGATGGCGAGGCCGAGTCCAATGCCCTCGGGTGATGTGCCGGCACCCCGGTCCACCTGAACGAACGGGTCGAACACCTCGCGCTGCTTGGCCTCCGGAATTCCGATCCCCGTATCCGACACAGCGATGATGATGCGGTCCCCTTCGCTATCGCATCCGACTCGAATGGTGCCGCCCGCGGGCGTGAACTTGAGCGCGTTCGACAGAAGGTTGACGAGAATCTGTCGCAGCCTGTCCGGATCGGCCATCGCGACCAATGACCCGTTCGCACACTCGACGCTCACAGCCAACCCTTTCAGCGTCGCCAACGGCTCGACCAGCTCCGTCACGTCACGCACGACAGCACCCACCACAACCGGTACGACGTCGACCGTGACCTCACCGCGTTCAACGCGCGCAAAGCTGAGGAGCTCGTTGATCAAGCCGAGGAGGTGCTGCTCGCTTCGCAGGATTCGTCGAAGGTCTTCGACCTGCTGCCGTGTCACAGGGCCGCGGACGCCCATCTCGAGCAGTTGGGCATAGCCGGCGATGGCGTTGAGTGGCGTACGCAACTCATGGCTCAACGTGGCGAGGAACTCACTCTTTGAGCGGTTCGCCTGTTCGGCAGCCGCGCGAGCACTGCGCTCCGCCATGAGCGCGGTTTCTCGCGCGTGAGCGCGGCGCTCGGCGGTCACATCCTCATGCGCAACGACGAAGAGGGTTGGATCGGGACCTTCACATCTCGTGACGCGCATCGTGAACCACCGTTCCTCGTCGGCTTCGCCGGACTCCGGCCCAGCCGAGTCGGCGTCCGAGTACAGCGCCTCCGCACGCGCCTCGTCTTCCGACAGGACACGAATGACGGTCGACCGCACCAATTCGGCGCCCGCGCGCCCCTCACGAATGGCTGCATCGCACAGGTCGATATAGCTCGTACCGACGACTGTTGGCGTGAACAGCCCGGCGGGTCGCTCGGCATCACGCCACGCACTATTGGTCGTCACGATCCTGGCGTCTGCGTCGACGACCACGATGTGCGTCGACATGGCATCGATAGCCGAGCGAAGCACTGCGGCCGGCGTACGGTCCATTACCGCGCCCGCGCGCTGGTTGGAGACGTCGCGCACGAGCCATCGAAGTCCGGTCACCGCGCCCCGCGCGTCGAATGCCGGGCTGACGGCGAGGAACCCCCGTATCGGTTCGGCGTCGCGCGGCAGCAATGTAACCGTCCAGCCTTCCTCCGCGAGCTCTTGGCGAGCGCGATAGAGCCGAACGCGGAAAGCCCGTCGGTCGCTCGGGTCGATGAACACCGCGAGCGGCTTCCCGAGCACGTAATCGCCCGGAAGGTTGAAGAGTGCCGCCGCTCCACGGTTCAGTTCGCGAACGACACCTTCCCGGTCGGTAAGGATTTGGCCTTCGGGCGATAACTCGAACAGCTCGCGAAAGCGCGCCTGTTCGGACTCCAGAAGCGCGCGCGCGCGTTCGAGCTCGGTGGTCTGAAGACGGAGTTGCTCGTGCGCGACCGTCAGCTCCTGCGCCAACGCCGCGAGCTCCTCCGCGACGTCACGCGGGACACTCTGCGGAACGACCCCGTCGGCGCGCGACCGCTGCGCGAGCGCGACAAGGCGCCGCCGAGCATCCCCAAGACGACGGCTGCGCCGATCGGGATCGGCCGCCGGATCAGATTCGTGCGGCACGTCGTCATGCACGTCCGGACTTCGCATGCTCACCTGATTCCTCGCTACCACGTCCGGTTCACGCCGCGCCTAACGCCTGGTGCTGCCAACACGCCCCCACGCGACCGCCTCGCCTTACGACGCCTCGCCCAGCTTGGCTATATCACGCGCGCCGCCCTCCTCCATCACCAGAATCACGCCTCGCACCTCGTCCCCACTCGCCCGCCACATGGGCGTGCACGTCACCTCGCACGTGATGGGCTTCCCGCGGCGATTGATCGCTTCGATGGTCAGCGTCTCGCGCTCGGATTCACCCAAGAGACAGGCCCGTATCGCTTTGGTGAGCATCTGCACTGGAAGCCCAATGTCGAGCATCATGAAGTGCATGCCGCGTACCTCGTCGGCACGGACACCCCAGAGGTCAACGGCCTTCTCGTTCCACACCTCGACCCGCAACTCCGTGTCGAGGACCACCACTCCGCCACGCAAGCTGGCGAGGACGGCTTGCATGAACGCGTTGACGTCGTTCAGCTCGTCGCTCCGCCGGCGAAGCTCATCGTTGATCGTCGTCAGCTCCTCGTTGGTCGACTGGAGCTCCTCGTTCATCGTTTCGAGCTCCTCGTTCGTCGACTGCAGCTCCTCGTTCGTGGTCTCGAGCTCCTCGACGGTCGACTGCAGCTCCTCGTTCGTGGTCTCCAGCTCTTCGTTCGTGGATTGCAGCTCCTCGTACGCACCCTCCAGCTCAGCGTTCGATTTCTCGAGCTCCCGCTGGAGGCGCTGAAACGCGGTCACGTCATCGAAGCTGATCGCGACGCCGGCGACCTGCCCGCTCGCGTACAGCGGTGCCGCCTGGACATCGATCCAGCGGATGTCTCCCCCTCGCAGCGGCCATTCGATGTTCCGGACGACGAGCGGTTTTCTCCCGGCATGTGCCTGGTCGATCATTGACCGAAGGTCGGTCGGTCGGTACGAGATCTCGAGATCTTGAAAGGGGCGCCCGAAGTCCAGCGCGCCCAGGTTGAAGAGCGTGCGCGCCCGTTCGTTCGCGACGACCAATCGGCCATTCGCGTCCACGACGATCTGCGCCAACGGACTCGTATCCCACGACGCGTCGCGCAGTTGGCCCTCGAGGGCACTCTCCTCGGGCTCAGTCTCGTCCTGCTTTGCGGCCATGGCGAGCAATCGGTTCCGGTAGTTCGTCCTCGGGACCTTCGTGAAGATGCGCCGCTTGAGGTCCACGGGCGCAAAAGATTCGCTGTGCGCGAGCAAGGTCTCGGCTCGGCCGAGGAACAGGTAGCCGCCGTCGGTGAGCGCGAAATGGAAGCGCCCGAGAATCTGCGCCTGCGTCGCGGCATTGAAGTACATCAGCGTATTGCGGCACACCAGCAAATCGACGCGGGATATGGGGGCATCCTGCACGAGGTCGTTGCGCCCGAAGATCACGATTCGTCGCAGGTCCTTCCGGAAGATGTAACGACCGTCCTGGCGTTCGAAGTATTTCTCGAGGAGATCCGGCGGTACGCCTTCGACCTGTTTCGAGTCGTAGGTCGCGTGTCTCGCCATGGTGAGCGCGTGTTCGTCCACGTCGGTGGCGTAGATCTTCACCCGCGACCGAAACGCGTCGGCGCCTAACGCGTCAGCCAGAATGATCGCCAGGGTGTACGCTTCCTCGCCCGATGCGCAGCCGGCACTCCATACACGGAGCGGCTCATCCGGGCGCTTGTTCTCGAGGATGCGCGGCACGATGGTGCTCGCCAGCTCGTCCCACGGCACCCCGTCGCGGAAGAACGCGGTCACGTTGATGAGGACGGTGGTGCACAGCTGATCGAACTCAGCCGGGTTCTGCTCGAGGAGCCGGGCGAACTCGGCGTAGGTCTTTACGCCAACCTCCTGCATCCGCTTGTGGATGCGCCTGGTCAGACTTGCGCGCTTGTATCCGGTAAAGTCGAAGCCACGGTTTTGCTTCAGATACTCGAGGAGCGCGTCAAACTCGCGTGTACGATCTGATCGCACAACGTTGCCTTCCGGACTCGGGAGATGGGTGCGGCGCCATGTGGCCCGATCGAACCTGCCCCCGCGCACCAGGCAAGACAAGGCCCTTGCCGCAGCCGCAGGCGTTCACGCCTTACGCGACTTCCGGGCGACTCCTCGGGGACGTGCAGCGCGACGGCGACGGCAGCGTTGAGGTCTCCGGGTAACCCGGCCACGAGCTCCATCAGCAAGATCACGCCGCCCGCGGATGCACCGACCACGATCACGTTGCACCGATCCATGACGTGCGTCACCGCCAGAAGCCGGCCACGATCGCAAAATTGTCGTGGTCAACACTCCGCAGCCACGCCCGCGGGCGGCCGGCGTCCACGCGGGCGAACGCCGGATTGTCCGCGTTACGGTACAGGCGGCGCCGGCGTAATAGACGTTGTAGACTGTGTAGTGGCTTGCACGACAGCGACATGACACCGTCGCCGTCAACGGGATCGGCTCGGCACCGCGAATGCCTTGTCGCTCTCGACGCACATACCGAGGTTCGAATGCACAGGTTGCCGGTTCGACCGGTCGTCGCGGCACTCATCGGGCTCACGGTCTCCCGGGCTCATGCGCAGTCTCGTTTCGAGCTGTCGCCGTTTGCATCGCGGAATGGCTCGCTCGAGGGAAGCCCGACTCTCCTTGGCGCCGCCTTGACGAGCTATAGCGGCCGACTCGCCGGCATATTCGGCCTGCGCTTTGGCGGGGCGTACGATATCAGGTCCCTCACGAGCTCGAACACGACCACCGACGCGGAGCGCGGGTGGGTCGCGGACGCCGACGCCGTCATCTCGCCGGCGCGGTTCCCGGTGATCGGACCTCTCCTCGGCGGGTTCCTCCCGACCTTCTTCTCGGGAATCGGCGTGGAAGGGCTGCGGCGCACCGACGGCACCGGAGGCCAGAGTGTCGTCGGGAGCTATGGAATCGGCGTCGCCCGCACGCTCGGGCCGATCGCGTTCGAGACGGAGGCGCGGCATCGGACTCCGATCAATTGGACCGGCTCAGCGAACGATGGAAGCGCAAGCGCACTCGTTCCGACGACGCGCACGGGATGGGAGTACCGGATCGGGTTTTCAATCGGCTTCGGCGGCAAGACCACGCCACGGGGCATCCCATCGCTTCCAATCCCGGTGGGCGTCGGCTCGTCGCACCGCAACGAGCCGGTACCGACCGCGTCGGCGACCGCGGTGATCACGACGGGGGATGGCTACCTCGGCACGCGGTACACGTACGGCGGTTCGACGCCGCAGTCAGGATTCGACTGTTCCGGCTTCGTGCAATTCGTGTACAGCCGCAATGGCGTGACACTTCCGCGGACGTCGCGCCAGCAGGCGACCGCAGGCAAGTCGCTCGCGGCGAAGCTCGATGGACTCCGCGCGGGGGATCTCCTGTTCTTCTCGCAGAGTGGCGATGGTGTGGACCACGTCGCGATCTACGCCGGCAACGACCGCATCCTGCACTCGACCTCGAGCGGTGGCGGCGTACGGTACGATGACCTCGACACGCCGCGCGGGAAGTGGTTCCGCGATCGCCTGGTGGCGGCACGTCGCGTGTTAGGCGACGGCGCTACCTTTGTCGATCCGTTCGCGGTGACGCAGCTCGACTCGAAGCTCGATCCGCCGGACAAGGCGCCGAGACCGTAGGCGGCGGCAGGCGGTAGGCAGCAGGCAGCAGGCAGCAGGCAGCAGGCAGCA
>Ga0207675_100001459_pt1 | contig 23702 bp, 26 predicted proteins | sample KBSSwiS42_FD_184305 | JGI IMG/M metagenome (GOLD analysis project Ga0207675, IMG submission 184305) | Switchgrass rhizosphere microbial communities from Kellogg Biological Station, Michigan, USA - KBS Switchgrass S4-2 (SPAdes) (version 2) | ecosystem: Host-associated > Plants > Roots >...
GCCGAGGAACGCCATGCCGCGCCGGTACGCGGTCTCGTTCTCGAAGCGCTGGAACGAAAAGACGACGGTCGCGATGACGAGGAGCGCCGTGACGAGGCCCGTCGCGAAGATCGTCAGCGCCAGCTTGGCGCGAACGCTCATCGAGCCGGCTCCGCCGGCTCGCTGGCGCAACAGGATTGCTCCTTCCCCGCTTCGCGCCCCTCCCTCCGGGAGGGAGGGGCGGGCTCCTTCGGAGCCCCTTTCATTCGCACCCGCATGGCGACCGCCTCATGGACTGTCTCGCATCTTGTAGCCGGCACCCCGCACGGTGAGGATCAGCTCGGGCCGCTCCGGGTCGGCCTCGAGCTTGGCGCGCAGGCGATTGATGTGCGTCGTCACCGTGTGCTCGTAGCCGTCGTGGCTGTAGCCCCAGACGGCGTTCAGCAGCTGGCCGCGCGAGAAGACGTGGCCGGGATGCGATGCGAAGTGCAGCAGGAGGTCGAACTCGAGCGCGGTGAAGTCGATCGCGGTGCCGCGGACCCGCACCTGGCGCTTCGCCGGCCAGATCTCGAGCTCGCCGTTGCGCAGCACGCGCGGCTCGGCAGCGCTCGCCGCCTGCGCGGCACGCAGGAGGTCGGCGCGACGCAGGAGCGCCTTGACGCGCGCGAGCAGCTCGGCGAGCGAGAACGGCTTGGTGAGGTAATCGTCGGCGCCGAGCTCGAGGCCGAGAACGCGGTCGAGCTCGGTCGACTTCGCCGTCAGCATCAGGATCGGCGTCGAGCGCCCGCGCGCGCGCAGCGCCTTCGTCACTTCCAGGCCGTCGAGCCCCGGCATCATGAGATCGAGGACGAGGAGGTCGGCGGGCCGTTCGCTCTGGCTCGCGAGCGCGGCCGGGCCGTCGGCGACCGCGCTGACGTCGTAGCCCGCGCTCTTCAGGTTCATCACCAGCAGATCGCGGATGTCGGCCTGGTCTTCGGCGACGAGGATCGATGCGGGCATGGCGGAATTGTCTCGCGCCCGAGCAGGGTCTTACAGCAATGTGATCGTGGCGTGATCTTTCGCGACGCTGTCGCGATCTGCGGCGTCGACAGTGGCGGACATCGACTTCCCGCTGCCCACCGCCATGCTGAACGCTGCCTCCTCCTCGCCCAGCCTGCCGATCGCGATTTCCGAGCTCGTCTCGCACCGGCCCTACCTGGTCCGCTTCGCGCTGCGCAAGCTCCGCGATCCGGCGCTCGCCGAGGACGCGGTGCACGACGTCATCGAGGCCGTCCTCTCCGGCCGCGCCCGCTTCGGCGGCCGCGCCGCGCTGCGCTCGTGGCTGACGGCGATCCTCAAGCACAAGATCGTCGACGTGCTGCGCCGCGACACGCAGCACGTCTCGCTCGACGCCGGCGACGACGACGGCGAGCACGGCGGCCACGACATCGCATGCGACCGCCCCGGCCCCGAGGAGATCGCCGCGCGGCGCGAGGAGCTCGCGCATGCGCTCGCCGGCATCGAGCGACTGCCGGCGACGCTGCGCGACGCGATCGTGCTGCGCGTCGTCGAGGAGCGGTCGACGGCGGCGGTGTGCGCCGAGCTCGGCATCAGCGAGGAGAACCTGTTCGTCCGCGTGCACCGGGCACGCCGACAGCTCCTGTCCTGACCGCGCGCGCTCAGATCATCGCGGCCGGATCGACGTCCTCGTTCGCGAATCGGGTGACGTTCCTCGGCACCAGGTGCGCCTGCGCGCCGCGAACGAGGCCGAGTCGATCGCGCAAGGCGAGCCATTCGGCGCGCGGCATCTCGACGTCGACGTAGCCGTCGCCGTCGCCACGACGGAACTCGAGCCGGGTGTTCGGCCCGACGGTGAGCGCCTGCGCGAAGACGACCGGCACCGACCCGGGCTCGGCGTGCGCCGTGACCTGCAGCTCGTGCGGGCGGACATACGCGGTGCCCGCGTCGCCGTCGCCGCCGGCTGCCAGCGTGCCGCGGAAGAGGTTGGCGTCGCCGAGGAACTGCAGCACGAACGGCGACGCCGGGTGGTCGTACACCTCGTCGGGCGCGCCGTCCTGCTCGATCCGGCCGTGGTTCATGACGACGATCCGGTCGGCGACTTCCATCGCTTCTTCCTGGTCGTGGGTGACGAACACGCTCGTCACGTGCATCTCGTCGTGCAGGCGGCGCAGCCAGCGCCGCAATTCCCTGCGAACGCGCGCGTCGAGCGCGCCGAACGGCTCGTCGAGAAGAAGGATCTTCGGCTCGACCGCAAGCGCGCGCGCGAGGGCGATGCGCTGGCGCTGGCCGCCCGAGAGCTGGTGCGGGTAACGCTCGGCGAGATAGTCGAGCTGCACCATCGCGAGCAGCCTGGCGACCCGGGCCCGGATCTCGGCCTCGTCGGGGCGCACCGTCTTCGGCCGCACGCGCAGGCCGAACGCGACGTTCTCGAAGATCGTCATGTGGCCGAACAGGGCGTAGTGCTGGAAGACGAAGCCGACGCGCCGCTCGCGGACGTCGGCATCGGTGGCGTCCTCGCCATGGAAGAGCACGGTGCCCGAGTCGGGCACCTCGAGGCCGGCGATCATGCGCAGCAGCGTCGTCTTGCCCGACCCCGATGGGCCGAGCAGCGCGACGAGCTGGCCGGCCGGAATGTCGAGGCTGAGGTCGTCGCAGACGACGGTCTCGCCGAAGCGCTTGTGCAGGTGGCGCACCTCGATGCTCATCGCGTCGCTCCGCCCGCCTGCGCAGCCACCCGCCGCTCGACGACGATCTTCAGCACCAGCGTCAAGAGCGCGAGGCCGGCGAGCAGCGACGCGACCGCGAACGCCGCCGCGAACTGGTACTCGTTGTAGAGAATCTCGATGTGCAGCGGCATCGTGTTGGTCTGGCCGCGGATGTGGCCGGAGACGACGCTGACCGCGCCGAACTCGCCCATCGCGCGCGCGTTGCAGAGGATGACGCCGTAGAGGAGCGCCCAGCGCACGTTGGGCAGCGTGACGCGGCGAAAGATCTGCCAGCCCGACGCGCCGAGCACCCGCGCCGCTTCCTCCTGTTCGATCCCCTGCGCCTGCATCAGCGGGATCAGCTCGCGGGCCACGAACGGGAAGGTGATGAAGATCGTCGCGATCACGATCCCGGGCAGCGCGAAGATGATCTTGAGGTCGTGGTCGCGCAGCCACTCGCCGAACCAGCCCTGGAGCCCGAAGACGAGCACGAAGATGAGGCCGGCGATCACCGGGCTCACCGAGAACGGCAGGTCGATCAGCGTCAGCAGCAGGTTCTTGCCGCGAAAGTCGAACTTCGCGATCGCCCACGCCGCCGCGACGCCGAAGACGCAGTTGAGCGGCACCGAGATCGCGGCAGCGACGATCGTCAGCCGGATCGCCGCGAGCGCGTCGGGCTCGACGATCGCAGCGAGGTAGACGGCGACGCCCTTCTTCAGCGCCTCGGCGAAGACGGCGACCAGCGGCACGAAGAGAAAGAGCGCGAGGAACGCGAGCGCGACTGCGATCAACACGCGGCGCACCCACGCCGGCTCCGTCGTCGCTTCACTGACGCGCGGCGGCGCGGCGACGATCGCGACCGCGCTCATCGCCCTTGCCTCGCCCGCGTCCACGCCTGCAGGCCGTTGATCGCGAGCAGGAGCACGAACGAAGCGACGAGCATGACGACCGCGATCGCGGTCGCGCCGGGGACGTCGAACTGCTCGAGCTTGGTGATGATGAGCAGCGGCACGATCTCCGAGACCATCGGCAGATTGCCGGCGATGAAGATGACCGAGCCGTACTCGCCGAGCGCACGCGCGAACGCGAGCGCGAACCCGGTGAGGAGCGCCGGCGTCACGATGGGCAGGATGACACGGCCGAACGTCTGCAGCCGCGTCGCGCCGAGGATCGCCGCCGCTTCCTCGACTTCGCCATGCAGGTCCTCGAGCACCGGCTGCAGCGTGCGGACGACGAACGGCAGGCCGATGAACGTGAGCGCGACCCAGACGCCGACGGGAGTGAAGCTGACCTTGAACGGCAGCAGGCTGCCGATCCAGCCGTTGCCCGAGTAGAGCGCGGTGAGCGCGATGCCGGCGACCGCGGTGGGCAATGCGAACGGCAAGTCGACGAGCGCGTCGACGACGCGGCGCCCCGGAAACTCGTAGCGCACCAGCACCCAGCAGACGACGAGCCCGAAGAACGCGTTGACGAGCGCGGCGGCGAACGATGCGCCGAACGTCAGCCGATACGCGGCGACGACGCGCGGCGCGGTCACCGCGTCCCAGAACGCGGGCCAGGTCATCGTGAACGTCTTCAGGAACGCCGCCGAGAGCGGCACGAGGACGATGCACGAGAGATAGAGCAGCGTGAAGCCGAGCGCGAGGTCGAACCCCGGCAGCACGCTGTGACGCTTGAGGAGCGCGCGCGAGAAGACCATGCCGCGCCGCCCGCGTCGCTACTTGCGGGCGAGGATCTGGTCGTAGATCGCGCCGTCGTCGAAGTGCTCCTTCTGCGCCTTCGTCCAGCCGCCGAAGATCTCGTCGATGGTGAACGTCTGCACCTTGGGGAAGTCCTTCGCGTACTTGGCGAGGAGCGCCTGCGAGCGCGGCCGAATCTGGTGCTTCGCCGCGATCTCCTGGGCCTCGTCGGACCAGAGGAACTTCAGGTAGGCCTCGGCCTGTTTGCGCGTGCCCTTCTTGTCGACCACCTTGTCGATCACCGCGACCGGGTTCTCGGCAAGGATCGTCGACTTCGGATAGACGACGTCGAACTGGTCGCCGAACTCGGCCTTGATCAGGTTGATCTCGCTCTCGAACGTGCACAGGGCATCGCCGATGTTGCGCTGCGCGAAGGTCGTCGTCGCGGCGCGGCCGCCGCCGTCGAAGACCGGAACGTTGGCGAAGATTTTCTGCACGAGCTCCCGGGCCTGCGCCGGCGTGCCGCCGGCCTTGATCGCCGAGCCCCACGCGGCGACGTAGGTGTAGCGGCCGTTGCCGGTGATCTTCGGGTTCGGGATGACGACGCTCGTGCCCGGCTTGGCGAGGTCGGGCCAGTCGCGGATTCCCTTCGGGTTGCCCTTGCGCACGAGGATGACGGTGACCGACGTCGTCGGCGCCGCGTTGTTCGGCAGCCGCTTGGCCCAGTCCTCGGGAATCAGCTTGGCGCGCGCGATGGCGTCGATGTCGCTCGACTGGTTCATCGTCACGACGTCGGCGTCGAGGCCGTCGATCACCGCGCGTGCCTGCTTGCTCGAGCCACCGTGCGACTGGTTGACGGTGACGTCCTCACCGGTCTGCTGCTTCCAGGCGCGCTGAAACGCCGGGTTGATCTCCTTGTAGAGCTCGCGGGCGACGTCGTAGCTGACGTTGAGAAGCGCGGTGCCGGCGGCGAGCGCGGGCAGCGGGAGGACGGCCGCGAATGCGGCGGCGATGGCGGCGGCAAGCGCAGCGCGGCGGTTGGGCATGGAACGGTGTTGCATGGCAGCAGGCCAGGATCGGCAGAACCGGGCATGTTAGGGCGGCCGCATGCCGCGCCTACGACGTTCGCGTTCGAAGCTTATGCCGGGTCGCCGTCGCCGGAGCGACCGTCGAGCAGGTGGCGCACCCGCGCGAGCAGGGGGGTGGCGTCCGCGGCCACGGAGGGCGCGAGCGAGCCGTCGACGGCACCGGCGACGAGCCGTTCGGCGCTCGCCGGCGTCACCGCGCCGTAGAAGAGCGCGCGGTCGTCGGTCGCGATCAGCAAGGTCGGGAAGTTCTCGATATCGGGATCGCCGAGCGCATCGGACTCGTCCTCAACGTCGATCCACGCGAAGTCGGCGCGCTCGCCGTGCCGCGCCGAAAGCTCGGCGAAGACGGCGCGGTACTCGCGGCACGAGCCGCACCACTCCGCGCACAGGCACGCGACCAGGGGCCGCACGTCGGCTCGCCCTGCCCGCTCTACGCGACGTGGAGCATGTCGTGGATCTCATGCTCGTGCGTCGGCGGGCCGTCGAGGTTGACGGTCTTCCAGCCGTTGTCGTACTCGACGACGCGAAAGCGCCGCATCGGCATCATGCCGTGCGAGGTCGGGAAGAGCGCGAAGACGTCGTCGCCGTGCTCGAGCGCAGCGACGACCTCGCCGACCTCGGCGATCTGCGGCTCGGTGTGCCATTCGTTGCTCACCGTGTCGACCGGGCCCCATTCGACGCCGGTGACACGCCCGTCGGCGTCGAGCCGGACCTTCGTGACCGCATGCACTTTCATCGCACGACCTCCAGGCAACGAGTATGCCGCGCGCTCAATTGCCCGCGAGAATCCACTCGGCGGCGCGCTCGGCGATCATCAGCGTCGGCGCGTTGGTGTTGCCGCTCGTGATCGTCGGCATCACGCTGGCGTCGACGACGCGCAGCCGCTCGACGCCGTGGACGCGCAGGCGCGCGTCGACGACCGCGAGCGGATCGCTCGCCGGGCCCATCTTCGCCGTGCCGACCGGATGGAAGATCGTCGTGCCGATGTCGCCGGCGAGCCGCGCGAGGTCGTCGTCGCTCTCGAACTGCGGCCCGGGCTTGAGCTCGACCGGCCGGTGCGCGGCGAGCGCGGGCTGGGCGACGATCCGGCGTGTCAGGCGCAGGCTCTCGGCGGCGACGACGCGGTCGTCGTCGCTCGCCAGGTAGTCGGGGGCGATGCGCGGCGCGAGGGCAGGGTCGGCGCCGCGGATGCGCACGCTGCCGCGGCTCGACGGGTTGAGATTGCACACGCTCGCCGTGAACGCGTTGAACGGATGGAGCGGCTCGCCGAACGCGTCGAGCGAGAGCGGCTGCACGTGGTACTCCAGATTCGGGTGGGCGAGATTCGGCCGGCTCTTCGCGAACGCGCCGAGCTGCGACGGCGCCATCGCCATCGGGCCGCTGCGCGACCACGCGTACTGCAGCGCGATCAGCGCCTTGCCCCGGAGCGTCGCGGCCATCGTGTTGAGCGTGCGCACGCCCTCGACGCCGTAGACCGCGCGGATCTGCAGGTGGTCCTGGAGGTTCTCGCCGACGCCGGGCAAGGGGTGGCGGACGTCGATGCCGTGCGCGGCGAGAAGCGCCGGCACACCGACTCCCGAGAGCTGCAGGATCTGCGGCGTGCCGATCGATCCGGTCGCGAGAACGACCTCGCCGCCGGGTGAAAGCGTCGCGCGCATGGGCTCGCCGCCGCCGAGCGGAGCGACCTCGATGCCGCTGGCGCCCTTGCCGTCGAAGACGATGCGCTCGACGTGCGCGCCGGTCCAGACCTGTAGATTCCGCCGGCCGAGCGCTGGACGGAGGAACGCCTTGGTGGCGTTCCAGCGGATGCCGTGGCGCTGGTTGACATGGAAGTAGCCGACGCCTTCGTTGTCGCCGCGGTTGAAGTCTTCGACGCGCGGGATGCCTGCTTCGACCGCGGCGGCGGCGAACGCGTCGAGGATCGGCCACTGCAACCGTTGCTTCTCGACCCGCCACTCGCCGCCGGCGCGCTTGCCGGTCGGATCGAACCCGGGCGCGGCGTGGAAAGCGTCTGCGCCCTTGTAGAAGTCCTCGTGCTTCAGGAAGTACGGCAGGCACTCGGCCCAGCTCCAGCCGGGGTTCGCGCCGAAGCCGTCGCCGCTTCCCCAGCCGTCGTAGTCGCGCGCCTGGCCGCGCATGTAGATCATGCCGTTGATGCTGCTCGAGCCGCCGAGCACCTTGCCGCGCGGATAGCGCAGGCTCCGGCCGTTGAGGCCCGCCGCCGGCTCGGTCGCGTACATCCAGTCGGTGCGCGGGTTGCCGATGCAGTAGAGATAGCCGACGGGGATGTGGACCCAGACGTAGTCGTCCTGGCCGCCGGCCTCGACGAGCAGGACGCGCTTCGCGCGCTCGGCGCTGAGCCGGTTGGCAAGCAGGCACCCGGCCGTGCCGGCGCCGCACACGATGTAGTCGAAGACTTCGTTCGTGGCCACTCAGCGCACCACGCCCGCGAGCACCGGGAACAGCTTCACCAGCCCGTCGGACATCACTTCGACCGCGAGCGCCGCGAGCAGCAGCCCCATCAGACGCGTCATGACGTTGATGCCGGTGCGGCCGACGACGCGCGCGATCCTGCCCGCGAGCCCGAACGCGAACCAGATCGCGAGCGCGATGACGACGCCGTAGCCGACGAGCACGGCGATCTCCCACCAGTGCCGCGTTTTCTCGGCGTAGATGACCATCGTCGAGATCGTCGCCGGCCCGGTGAGCAGCGGAATCGTCAGCGGCACGATCGCGATCGAGTCGCCGGCGTCGACCTTGTCGTTGCCTTCGGCGAGGTCGCTGGTGCGGCTCTCGGCGGGCTGCGCGTTCAGCATCTGCAGCGACGACAGCAGCAGCAGCATGCCGCCGCCGACCTGGAACGATGCCAGCGAGATGCCGAAGAACTCGATGATGCGCAGGCCCGCGATGGCGCTCACGGCGATGACGCAGAACGCGCTGATCGAGGCGACGCGGATCGTGCGGCGCCGCTGCTCGCGGCTGAAGCCTTCGGTGAAGTGGATGAAGAACGGCAGCACGCCGATCGGATTGACGATCGCGAGCAGCGCGACGAGCGGCTTCAGGATGTCCATCGGTTGGCCCGGCTCAGCGGGCCGGATCGGGCGCGCCATTGTCGTCGGCGAGCGCGCGCAGGTAGCGCAGCCCGGCGACGGCGCGCGCGCCGTACCAGCCGAGCCGCTCGCCGTCGACACGGCGCACGCGCGCGCCAGGGCACATCCCCTGCGCTTCCTGCACGTGCTCGGCACGAAACGAGAACGGCTCCGAGCTGAGCAGGACCTCGTCGACCTCGGCGAGCCACGGTTCGCTGCCGACGAGTGCCGGATAGCGGGCCGCGCCGGCGAAGCCGCCGGTCGCATCGGGCAGCGTCTGCCAGCCGATCCTCGCGAGCATGCGCGAGAGGTAGGTGTCGCGCGCGACCGTCATCCACGGCCGGTGCCAGATCAGGTAGAGGACGCGACGCTCGGGTCGGCCTGCGGGCGTCGTCGCCGCGAGCTCGCCGGCGAGGGCGCGACGCAGCGCGCCGGCGTTGGCAGCGACCCCCGGCTCGCCGGCGAACGTCGCCGCCAGCTGGTCGACCAGGGCGAGGTTGTCTTCGGGGTCGAGCGGATGCGTGACGACGATCTCCGGGGCAGCGTCGCCCCAAGCGCGGATCGCCTCGATCGTCTCGCGCCGGTTCTCGTCGATGTTGACGAGGACGTGCGTCGGCGCCAGCCGGCGCAGCCGGTCGAGGCGGACGTCCTTGGTGCCGCCGACCTTGGCGATGGCGGCGACCTGCTCTTTCGGGTGGACGCAAAAGCCGGTGCGGGCGACCAGCCGCTCGCCGAGACCGAGGGCGAAGGCGAGCTCGGTCAGGCTCGGAACCAGGCTGGCGATGCGCGGCGGTCGGCGGTCGGTGGGCGTCACCGCGCGTCCGTCCGGCTGTCCCAAAACAACAAATGCGGCGCCTCCCGATGCTTTTTTCGGGCCACTTCACATATATTCACCGGTCTGTGTATGGCAGCAGAGCCTTCTTGAAATCGTTCACGACGGGTCGACGCTCCACATATCGACAAGGACAGGAAGGCAGTTTTTTTCATGGGCAACAAACTCTACGTCGGCAACCTCTCGTACAACATACGCGATGACGACCTGCAGCAGGCGTTCGCGCAGTACGGAACCGTGTCGTCGGCGAAGGTCATGATGGACCGCGACACCGGCCGCTCGAAGGGCTTCGGCTTCGTCGAGATGGGCTCGGATCCGGAAGCGCAGGCGGCGATCAACGGCATGAACGGGCAAGCCCTCGATGGCCGCGCGATCGTGGTCAACGAGGCGCGGCCGCGCGAGGAGCGGCCGGGTGGCTACGGCAACCGCGGCGGCTACGGTGGCGGTGGCGGCTACGGCGGCGGTGGTCGCTCCGGCGGCGGCGGCGGCTACGGTGGCAGCGGTGGTGGCTACGGCGGCGGTGGCGGCGGCTACGGCGGCGGTGGTGGCGGCCGCTCCGGTGGTGGCGGTGGCTACGGTGGCGGCGGCCGTTCAGGCGGCGGTGGCGGCGGCGGCCGCGGCGGCTACTGAGCAACATCGCGCGGGCCACACGGGCCCGAAACCAAAGAGGCGGTGCGATGCACCGCCTTTTTTCATGCCCTCACGTCTCGCTGCGACGCTGCTTGCGCGGCCGGCCGGCGAGCACGCGATCGAACAGCGCGTTCGGCAGCGCACGCATCAGCTTGGCGACGACTCCCATCTGCCACGGGATGACCCGGTAGCTCGCCTGCGCCGCGATCGCCGCGTGGGCGCGATCGGCGAAGGCATCGGCCGACATCAGAAACGGCATCGAGTATCGGTTGCCGCGGGTGAGCGGCGTGTCGATGTAGCCCGGCAGGATCGTGACGACGCGAACCCCCGACGGTCGCAGCTCGCCGCGCAGGCTCTCGCAATAGGAGATCACCGCCGCCTTGCTCGAGCAGTACGCGCCATGGCCGGGCAGGCCGCGGATGCCGGCGACGCTCGCGATGCCGACGAGCGTGCCGCTCCCGCGCTCACGCATCGCCGCGACGAACGGCTGGAACGTCGCCGCGAGGCCGAGGTTGTTCGTCTCCCACGTCGCGCGCATCACCTCGAGATCGGCGAGCTCGGCGGTGTCGACCCCGACGCTGATGCCGGCGTTGGCGATGACGACGTCGGGGACGCCCTGTTCGGCGATGCACTCGCGGCCGACCGCGGTGATCGCGGCGACGTCGCGGACGTCGGCGCGGTACGCCTTCCAGCTCGCCGGATCGAGCCCTTGCGCCGCGGCCCAGCGCTCGACCTCGTCGCTGCGCCGCGCGACGAGCGCGAGGCGGTGGCCCGAGCGATGGAAGCGCGCCGCGAGCGCCTGCCCGATCCCGCTCGACGCGCCGGTGATGAAGACGAGCCGGGTCATGGCGCTCATGGCTGCGGCCGCCGCGGCGAGACGAACGTCGCCCGCGTGCGGCCGTGCAGATCGATCACGCGCGCGAGGTTGTCGTACTCCATGCCTTCGGCGCGGACGACGCTCTCGCCCTGCGTGACCGTGACCGGCAGGTGCGAGCGGACGCGCTCGACGTTGCGAAACGCGTGCAGGAACTCGCCGCGGAACTCGATCTCCTCCTCGTTGCCGTGCGCCGGCCGTACGATGCGCGCGTCGCCGAGCAGCTGCACCTCGCTGCCGTCACCGTTGGCGAGCGCCTTGTTCGCCGTCGCGAGCGTGACGATGCCGTCGTTGCCGACCGCGCGCAGGCGAGCACGGTCGATCTCGAGCGTGTCGCTGTCGGGGAAGTGGCGCAGTCGGTCGCCTTCGATCTGCGTCTTGAGCGTGCCATCCTTCGCGAAGCGCTGGACGACGAAGTTCGTCATCTCGTAGTCGGGCTCGTGGCGCGGCGCGACCGCCTCGCGCGGCTCCGCCACGGTCGGCGCATTGCGCACCAGCCACCACGTCCCGAGCGCGAGCACGGCCATCATCAGGAGCGGCAGATACGCCGAGACGACGTCGAGCACGCGCGCCGGCCACGACGCCGTCGCGACCGGCTCGGGGCCGGCGAAGCTGAGGTCGACATCGTCATCGTCGAGGCCGCCGCTCGAGGGCGCGGCGACGGTCTCATCGACTTGCATCGAGCGCGAACTGCGGCGAGCGCAGCAGGGCAGCGTAGCGCCCGGCGGCGATGAGCAGGAGGTCGCAGAACTCGCGCGCCGCACCCCGCCCGGCAGGGGCCGCCGTCACGTGGTGCGCCACCGCGCGCACCTCGATGTGCGCCTGCGGCGGTGCGCAGGCGAACGCGGCACGCTGCAGGATCGGCAGGTCGGGCCAGTCGTCGCCGATCGCGGCGACGCGCTGCCAGTCGACGCCGAGCGCATCGACGAGCGCCGCCGCCGCCGCCATCTTGTCCTCGCTGCCGTACGCCGCGTGAACGATGCCGAGGTCGGCGATGCGCCGACGCACCGCGGGCGAATCGCGACCGGTGACGACGATCGGCACGATTCCTGCGATCTGCAGGAGCTTCATGCCTTGGCCGTCGAGCGTCGAGAACGCCTTGAAGGTCTCGCCGCCTTCGCCGAGATAGATGCGGCCGTCGGTGAGCACGCCGTCGACGTCGAAGATCGCCGCTGCGATGCCGTCGCCCTGGCCGCGCGCGGCAAGCAGCAGCTCGGGAGGAAACGTCAGCGCCGGCGCGCGCGGCCGCACGGCGGCCATCAGATGACCTTCGCTCGCATCAGGTCGTTCGAGTTGATCGCGCCGACCAGGTTGCCGCCGGCATCGACGACGAGGAGCCCCGTGACGCGATGTCGCTCCATCAGCTCGGCGGCCTCCACCGCGAGCGCGTCGGCGCGGACCGCCTTCGGCTTGGCGCTCATCACTTCGCCGGCGCGCATCGCGCGCAGGTCGGCGCCGGTCTCGATCAGGCGGCGGAGGTCGCCGTCGGTGAAGATGCCGGCGACCCGGCCGGCGGCGTCGCACACTGCGGTGAAGCCGAGGCCCTTTCGCGTCATCTCGTGCAGCATCTCGGCCATCACGGTGTCGACCGCGACGCGCGGGACGGCGTCGCCGGTGCGCATCAGGTCGGCGACGTGCATGAGGAGCTTGCGGCCGAGGCTGCCGCCCGGATGCGAGCGCGCGAAGTCCTCGGCGCGAAAGCCGCGCGCGTCGAGCAGCGCGACCGCGAGCGCGTCGCCGAGCGCCATCTGCGCCGTCGTGCTCGCCGTCGGCGCGAGGTTGAGCGGGCACGCCTCCTGGTCGACGGCGCTCGAGAGCACGATCTGGGCGTGCTGCGCGAGGCTGCTCTCGACGTTGCCGGTCATCGCGATCAGGACGACATCGAGCCGCTTGATCGCCGGCAGGATGGCGCCGATCTCGTCGCTCTCGCCCGAGTTCGAGATCGCGAGGACGACGTCGCCCGCGGTCACCATGCCGAGGTCGCCATGGCTCGCCTCGCCGGGATGGACGAAGAGCGCCGGGGTTCCGGTCGACGCCAGCGTCGCTGCGACCTTGCGGCCGACGTGACCGCTCTTGCCCATCCCCATCACGACGACGCGGCCCTGGCAGGCGAGGATCGCCGACAGCGCCGCGACGAAGCTCTCGCCCTGGCGGTCTTTCAGCGCCTGCAATGCGCGCGCCTCGATGTCGAGCGTCGTGCGCGCGAGCTCGAGCGCATGCGCAGCGTCGAAGGAGAGCGGGGGGGCGGCCGTCAAGACGGATCGGTCCAGTAGGATCGGTCGATTCTAGGGACGCCCGCACGGCAAGCCCGGCTTTCCGAAAGCAACGACGCCCGCTCGCCTTCGCGATGTTCTCGACGCTCGAACTGACGCTCATCTTCCTCGTCGCTGCGGTCGCGGGTGTCGTCGTCTGCCGGCTGGCGCGACTGCCGCCGATGCTCGGCTACCTCGCCGTCGGCGTCGTCCTCGGCCCGAGCGCGATGGGCGTCGCCGCCAATGCCGACGGTGTCACGTACCTCGCCGAGTTCGGCATCGTCTTCCTGATGTTCGTGATCGGCCTCGAGTTCAACCTGCCCAAGCTGCAGAGCATGAGGAGGCTCGTCTTCGGCCTCGGCCTCACCCAGGTCGTGCTGACGGTGCTCGCCGCGCTCGCCGGCAACGCGGCGCTCGCCTCGGTCTTCGCCGCGAGCGGCCGCGCCTGGGGGCTCGGCTGGCAGAGCGCGATCGCGCTCGGCTCGGCGCTCGCGATGAGCTCGACCGCGATCGTCGTCAAGCTGATGGCCGACCGCCTCGAGCTCGAGAGCGAGCACGGCCGCCGCGTCATGGCGGTGCTGCTGTTCCAGGACCTCGCGGTCGTGCCGCTGCTGGTCCTGCTCCCTGCGCTCGGCTCGTCGCCGCAGGAGCTCTTGCGCGAGCTCGCGATCGCGGCGCTGAAGGCGACGGTGCTCCTCACCGTGCTCTTGATCGGCGGCCGCGCCGTGATGCGCTGGTGGCTGACGCTGGTCGTGCGCAGGAAGAGCGAGGAGCTGTTCGTCCTCAATCTCCTCCTCGTCACGCTCGGCCTCGCCTGGATGACGCAGAACGTCGGCCTCTCGCTCGCGCTCGGCGCGTTCGTCGCCGGCATGCTTATCGCCGAGACCGAGTTCAAGCACCAGGTCGAGACCGACATCCGGCCGTTCCACGATGTCCTGCTCGGACTCTTCTTCATCACCGTGGGGATGCGGCTCGACCTGCGGCTCGTCGTCCACCACTGGGCGCTCGTCCTCGGGCTGACGCTGCTGCCGGTGCTCTTCAAGTTCGGCCTCGTCACCGTGCTCGCGCGCTTCTTCGGCGCCGCGCCCGGCGTCGCGCTGCGCACCGGCCTCTATCTCGCGCAGGCCGGCGAGTTCGGCTTCGTGCTGCTCAGCGTCGCCAGCGAGCGCCATCTGCTGCCCGACACGCTGCAAGGGCCGGTGCTCGCAAGCATGGTCCTCTCGATGCTGGCGACGCCGCTGATCTTCACCTACAGCAACCGGATCGTGATGCGCCTGTCGGCCAACGACTGGATGATGCAGTCGGTCGCGATGACGACGATCGCGCGCCGCGCGATCAACACCGAGGCGCACATCATCATCTGCGGCTTCGGCCGCTGCGGCCAGAACCTGGCGCGTCTGCTCGACGCCGAGCAGATCGGCTACATCGCCCTCGACCTCGACCCCGACCGCGTCCGCCAGGCGGCGGCCGCCGGCCAGAGCGTCGTCTACGGCGACGCGGCGCGCCTGCAGAGCTTGATGGCGGCGGGGCTCGCGCGCGCCGCGGCGGTCGTCGTCAGCTACCACGACACGCCCTCGGCGCTGAAGATCCTCCATCTCGTGCAGTCGCACGCGCCGAAGGTGCCGGTGATCGTGCGCACGATCGACGACGCCGAGTTCGAGCGGCTGCGCGCCGCCGGCGCAACCGAGGTCGTCCCCGAGGCGATCGAGGGCTCGCTGATGCTCGCGAGCCACGCGCTCGCGCTCGTCGGCGTGCCGATGCGGCGCGTGCTTCGCCTCGTCCAGCAGCAGCGCGACGCGCGCTACGGGCTCCTCCGCGGCTACTTCCACGGAGCCGACGACGACACCGTCGAGGAGATCGACCAGACGCGGCTGCTCAGCGTCACCCTGCCGCCCTCGAGCCGGAGCACCGGTCGCACGCTCGGCGAGCATGCGCTCGCCAACAAAGGCGTCACGGTGGTTTCGCTCCGGCGTGCGACCGGCGCAGTACTGCATCCGGATGAGTCGATGGCGCTCGCTGCGGGCGATACGCTCGTCCTCTCGGGATCTCCCGAGACGCTGGCACGCGCCGAAGCAGCGCTCCTGGCGCCGGGCTGAGCCGGCGCCGAGCGCGCTCTAGGTCATCGGCATCTGCTTGGCGAGGGTCGCGCGCATGCGCGTCGCCATCACCGCGCCGGCGGCGCGCAGCATCTCGAGCGCGAGCGCCGGCGAGCGCTGCGACAGCTCTTCCATGCGCGGGCCGCGCAAGGCCCAGACGACGCACGGCGTCATCGCCTCGACGTTGGCCATCCGCGGCGTGTCGCCGAAGAGACCGGGCTCGCCGACGACGGCACCCGCGCGCAGGATCGCGACCTTGCTCGCGCCCGGTGCGCCGCCGGTCATGAAGATCTGCATGCTGCCCTGCTGCAGGAAGTACATCGAGCGGTCGGCGTCGCCCTGCTTGATGAGAAGGTCGCCGGCGCGGATGTCGTAGCGAGCCAGGTACGGAGCAATCGTCCGCCAGTTGTCGAGCGTCAGGCGCGCGCGGAAGGCGTCTTCCGCGTTCAGCGTCTGCACCGCCTTGACGAGTTCGTCGATGTCCATTCCCCGGCCTCCGAGGGCTGCTCAGCGCAGGGCCGCGAGCAAGCTCCGATGGAGCGCGATTATCCGGCCGCGGCCCGCAGCCGCGGCGCGCGCGCGTCGCAAAGCCGTCCTTTTGTCGCGCCGCCGCCGCCGTTGATCGTGGTCGCGGCGGTTCGCGCTCGCGGCGCCGAGGGCGGCGACCGCGCGAACGGCTCGCGGTGCGCCGCGCCGCGCTCGATCGTGACGCAGGTCACGTCGGCGCCGCGGGCAGCGACCGCTTCGCCGGATCCGGGGGAATGCGGCTCAAGCGACCGGCCACGGACGGTGGCGGAACGTATACGTGCCGAGCTCGCGCTCGGCGCCGCCCGCGACCGCGACGAGCGTCACGACGTGCGTGTGCGTCGGCGCCCGCTTGACCTCGGCGATCTTCGGCAGGTAGATCACCTCGCCGGCGCCGACGTCGAACGGGACGTCCTCGATGCGGTGGCGAACACCCGGCGCGAACGAGAACTCGAGGACCGCGTCGAGCCGCTCGACGCCGGCGAGAGGCGCCTGCAAGCGGCTGACGAGCAGCTCGTCGTCGGGAGCGACGGTGCAGTCGACGCCGCCGTTGCACGGCAGCCGGTACTCGCGCACGCGGTGGCCGCGCGACGCGAGCCGGGCGATGAAGTCGCCGCTCGCGATCGCACCGACGAGCCCCGCCTTGAACGCAGCCCGCACGCCATCGGCGAGCCCGACGAGCGCATCGAGCGTCTCGCCGCACGCGTCGCAGCGCAGCAGATGCTCGTCGACGGCGTCGGTATCGGCGGCATCGGTCTCGTGCAGCCACCATGCGAGCAACGTCTCGATCGGCAGGTGGCCCGCCACCATCGTCGCGCTCATGAAGTCACCCTTGCACCGCCGTCGACACAACGTCGGAGCTTGTCGAGCCCGCGGTGGCGGATGACGCGCACGTTGCCGGCCGAGAGCCCTATCTCGCCGGCGATCGCATCGGCCGGGGCGTCGTCGTAGAACGTCATCACGAGGACCGAGCGCTCGCGCTCGGGCAGCCGGTCGAGGCAATCGGCGACACGACGGTGGTCGAGGCGCGGCGCGACGTGGATGTCGGCGATCGGCAGGTCGTTGGCATAGCGCTCGAGCAGGTCGCCGCGGCGCCGCTCGAGGCGACGCTGCTCGATCACCGTCATCCGGCAGGCGCCGAGCACGAACGACGCGACCCGCTCGGGTTCGCGCAGCGCGCCCGAGCGCAGCTGCTCGATCGTGAGCGCCATGACGTGCTGCATGAGGTCGGCGGCGGCGTCGCCGTCGCGCAGGTGGCGCATGCCGTAGCGGCGCGCGCGCGGAGCAAGCAGCCGGTATAGCTCGGCCTCGGCGTCGCGCGCCGCGCCCGGCGCAGCGGCGGCGATGCGGCGCGCGACGAGCGCCTCGGGGGCTTCGGCGGCCGACGCGTCGAGCGCTTCCATGCCGAAAGCATAGCGGCGCCGCTCGTCGCCGCGCTGTAACGCCGCGCCGCCTCGCGCCACATCCTGCGGTCATCCACCCACGACGAGGCTTCATGATCACCAACCCCGAGACCCGCACCACCATCGACGAGATCGCCGACGGCATCCACCGCATCCACACGCCGGTCGAGCTGCCGGGCGGCCAGCGCTTCAGCTTCAACCAGTACCTGCTCGTCGACGGCGAGCCGTTGCTCTTCCACACCGGGCCGCGGCGGATGTTCGCGCTCGTCCGCGAGGCGATGGCGGCGGTGATGCCGGTCGAGCGGCTGCGCCACGTCGCCTTCTCGCACACCGAGGCCGACGAGTGCGGATCGCTCAACGACTGGCTCGCCGTCGCACCCCAGGCGGCGCCGCTCTGCAGCACGATCGCCGCGATGGTCTCGATCGGCGATATCGCCGACCGGCCGCCGCGCGCGCTCGCCGACGGCGAGCAACTCGTCCTCGGCCGCCACACCGTGCAGTGGTTCGACACGCCGCACGTGCCGCACGGTTGGGACTGCGGCCTCTTGATGGACATCACGTCGCGCACGTTCTTCTGCGGCGACCTGTTCACGCAAGGCGGCGACGGCGCCGCGGCGTTGACCGAGGCCGACATCCTCGGCCCGAGCGAAGCGTTTCGCACGCCGCTCGACTACTTCGCGCACGCCCCGCAGACGACGGCGACGCTCGAGCGCCTCGCGCGCGCGCAGCCGCGCACGCTTGCGTGCATGCACGGCAGCGCGTGGCAAGGCGACGGCGGCGCGCTGCTGCGCCATCTCGCCGAGGCGGTCGGCGCGACGCGCTGAGCCGCGCAGCGCTTGCGCGCGCCCGCCGGGCGATCTACTTGCCGATGCAGAAGCGCGAGAAGATCGCGCCGAGGAGGTCGTCGGAGGTGAATGCGCCGGTGATCTCGCCGAGCGCGTCGTGGCCCAGGCGCAGCTCCTCGGCGAGAAGCTCGAGCGCGCGGTTGCCGAGCGCGGCGTGCCCGGCCGCGGCGAGCAGGTGCGCACGCGCACGCTGCAGCGCATCGACATGGCGCGCGCGGGCGATGAAGACGCCCTCGGACGCCGTCTGCCAGCCGGCGAGCGCGAGCAGCCGGCGGCGCAGCGCCTCGAGGCCTTCGCCGGTCACCGCCGAGATCGCGAGGCCGTCGCCGACCGCTGCCGAGCGCTGCAGGTCGACCTTGTTGTAGACGTGGACGACGCGGCCGTCGGCGCCGAGCTCGGCCGGCAAGCGCGCGGCGATCGCAGCATCGCCGTCCTCGTAGGCCGGATCGCCGCGCCGCGTCAGGTCGTGGAGGAAGACGACGGCGTCGGCGCCCGCGATCTCGGCCCAGCTGCGCGCGACGCCGATCTTCTCGACTTCGTCGACGGCATCGCGCAGCCCCGCGGTGTCGACGACGTGGAGCGGAACGCCTTCGATCTGGATCGTCTGGCCGACCTTGTCGCGCGTCGTTCCCGGCGTCGCGGTGACGATCGCGAGCTCGGCGCCGGCGAGCGCGTTCAGCAGCGAGCTCTTGCCGACGTTCGGCTGGCCGGCGAGGACGACGCGCATGCCGTCGCGCAGGAGCGCCCCCTGGCGCGCGCGAGCCAGGACCGCGTCGACTCCAGCTTGCGCACGTTGCAAACGGCCGCCCGCGTCGGCCGCGGTGAGGAAATCGATCTCCTCTTCGGGGAAGTCGAGCGTCGCCTCGACGAGCATGCGCAGCTCGACGAGCGACGCCGCGAGCGCGTGCACCTCGTCCGAGAATGCGCCGTCGAGCGAGCGTGCCGCCGAGCGCGCTGCGGCTTCGGTGCTCGCGTCGATGAGGTCGGCGACCGCCTCGGCCTGCGCGAGATCGAGCTTGTCGTTGAGAAACGCCCGCTCGGTGAACTCGCCCGGCGCTGCGATGCGAAGCCCGGGCACGCGGGCCCCGCCCGAGCGCGGATCGGTTTCGGCGCCGGCCTCGAGGCAGCGCGCGAGCAGGAGCTGGAGCACGACGGCGCCACCGTGCGCCTGCAGCTCGAGGACGTCCTCGCCGGTGTAGGAATGCGGCGCCGGGAAGAAGATCGCGAGGCCGCGGTCGATCGTCGTGCCGTCGGCGGCACGAAACGCGACGTGCGTCGCGTGGCGGGCGACCAGCGCGCGGCCGCAGATCGCTTCGGCGAGCGGCGCCAGCGCATCTCCCGATACGCGCACGATGCCGACCGCGCCGCGCCCGCTCGCGGTCGAGATCGCGACGATCGGATCGTGGCGGCGCGCGAGCTGCATCGCCGGATTGTCGGCCGGCGCGCGGCGCGGCTCAGGTCACGCCGAGGCGCTTGTTGATGACGTACTGCTGCGCGATCGACAGGATGTTGTTCGTCAGCCAGTACAGCACGAGGCCGGCCGGGAAGAAGAAGAACATCACCGAGAACGCGAGCGGCATGATCCACATCATCTTCGCCTGCACCGGATCGGGCGGCGTCGGGTTGAGCCAGGTCTGCAGCATCGTCGTGCCGGTCATCAGCAGCGGCAGGATGAAGTACGGGTCTTTCGCCGAGAGGTCGGTGACCCAGCCGAGCCAGGGCGCGTTTCGCATCTCGACCGACGACAGCAGCACCCAGTAGAGCGCGATGAAGAACGGCATCTGCACGAGGATCGGCAGGCAGCCGCCGAGCGGGTTGACCTTCTCCTCGCGGTAGATCCGCATCATCTCCTGCTGCATCTGCTGGGGCTTGTCCTTGAGCCGCTCGCGCATCTCCATGATCCGCGGGTTGATCGCCTTCATCTTCGCCATCGAGCCGTACGCCTTGGCGTTCAGCCAGTAGAAGGCGATCTTCAGCAGCACGACCAGCGCGACGATCGACCAGCCCCAGTTGCCGATCAGCTTGTGCAGCTGCGTCAGCAGCCAGAACAGCGGCTCGGCGAGCATCTTGAAGTAGCCATAGTCCTTCACCAGCTCGAGCCCGGGCGCGAGGTTGGCGAGGTAGTTCTCCTCCTGCGGGCCGGCGTAGAGACGGGCGTCGAAGGTCTTCGTCGCGCCGGGGGCGATCTCGCCGAGCGGCACGAGCTCGCCGACCGAATACTTGTTGGTGTCGACCTTGGCGGTGAAGTACTCGCGCGGCTGCGGCGCGCCGCCCGGCTTGTCGATCAGCCAGGCGGAGGTGAAGTAGTGCTGCACCATCGCGACCCAGCCGTTGGTCGCGCTCGTTTCGTGATCGGGCTTGCCGCTCGCTGCGCGCTTCTCGATCGACTTGAAGTCGACCTTCTGGTAGTGCGAGCTGTCGGTGTAGATCGCCGGGCCGGTGAACGTCGAATAGAAGTTGTAGCTGCTCGAAGCGTCGTTGCCGTCGCGAACGAGCTGGAGATAGACGCGGGGATTGACCGGCGTCGAGCCGACGTTCTCGATCCGCTGCTGGACGTCGATGACGTAGTCGCCGCGGTGGAAGGTGTAGGTCTTGACGAGCTTGACGCCGCCGACCGCTTCGCTTTCGAGAACGACCTTCAGCTCGTTCGCGCCGCTCGCCAGCGAGCGCTCGCCAGGGACGATCCGCATCGGCGTGTGGTGGTTCGGCAGGCCGCCGCCGCCCTGCGGCGGAACGAGCCCGGTCTCGGCGAGGTAGAGGCGCGTCGGCGAGCTGTCGAACAGGACGACGTGCTCCGTCGACTCGACGGACTCCGCCTGCTTCAGCAGCTCGAGGCGAACGAGCGTTCCGCCGATGCTGTCGATCGTCGCGCGCACGAGGTCCGTCGTCACGGTGACCTGCTGCGCTGCGACCGGCGCCGACGCCGCAGGGGTCGGCGCCGGCGTCGCCGACGCGACGGGCGAAGCGGCCGCGCCGGACGTCGGAGTCGCGGGCGTCGTGGGGACGCCGAGCGCCGCGGTCGGCGGCGCGGCAGGCGCCGGCACCGTCGAAGGCGCGGTCACGCGCGCGGGTGGCGCACCGAACAACGGTGGCTGGCCGTTGTGCCGGTTCCACGCTTCCCAGATGAAGAAGAGGGACGCGAGAAAGATGCCCCAGAGCAGGGTGCGGCGGATGTCGGTCATGGACGAGGTTGCGCGGGCGGCTCGGCGTTCGCTGCGCGCGCGAGAAGCGCGGTGAAGAAGCGCGGCCGAGCGGCAGGAACGGGATCGATGCCGCCGGCGCACCAAGGATGGCAACGCGCGATGCGACCGACGGTGAGCGCGGCACCGGCAGCGGCGCCATGCTTCTCGAGCGCCTCGAGGGCATACGCGGAGCACGTCGGCTCGAAGCGGCATGCGTTGCCGAGCCACGGACTCAAGGCGAAGCGGTAGGCGCGCACGGTGCCGACCAGCACGGCTTGCGGCCAGGAGCTCATCGGCTGGTCGCCACGGCCGAGCCGGTGAGCAGCGCGTCGAGCTGCGAACGGACGGCGCGGCGCAACGCCGGCGATGCGGCGCTCGGAAAGAGCGCGCGATCGAAGGGTGCGCGGAGGCGAACGATCCACAGGCCGGGAGCGAGCACGTCGCGGTGGCGCGCCGCCGCCGCGTAGATCTCGCGCTTGAGGAGCGACCGTGTCACGGCCCGCCGGGCGTGGCGCTTCGGGACGACCGCACCGACCCAGATCCGGCCGGCCGGAGGGGCTGCGAGCGAGGAGTCTTCCACAGGGTGTTCGCTCGCTGGTTCCGAATCTGTTGATAACTTTGGCGCCCGGGAGCGGGGGACTGGCGGACGAGGCGTCGGCGCGGCGACCAGGTGGTGGACCGAAAACTGGGCGGTGCTCGCCCGACTGCGCCCGCGCAGCACCCGTTCGAAGTCGGCCGACGCGACGAGGTGGCGGAGCGCAGGCGACGCGGGCGGGCGCGCCGGCATCCGCCCGCCGTCAGACCGAGAGGCGCTTGCGGCCCTTGGCCCGCCGCGCGTTGATCACGGCGCGGCCGCCACGCGACTTCATGCGGACGAGAAAGCCGTGCGTACGGGCACGACGGACCTTGGAGGCTTGGTAGGTGCGTTTCATTCGAGGAGTTCCTGAAGCCCGCGCGGCCCGGGAGGCGCTTGTCGTAGCAAGGCCGGCGAGTGCCCGTGAGCGCCGATCGGAGGCAACCTGTGATTACATCAAGAGACAGACAGTCCGTCAACCCGCGCGGACATGCGCTGCTCCGTGATCGGCCTCTGCGCCACCCGTATTTTCCCCTGTGGATAACTGGCGTTCCGGGGTCATCCTGATCTACAATCGGAGGTTTCAGCGGGCGACTTCTCCACACATGCGAGCCGATCTCTGGCAACGCGGCTGCGAACGCCTGGCGTCGGAGCTGCCTGACCAGCAATTCAACACCTGGATCCGGCCGCTTCCAGACGCCGAAGTCGCCGACCAGGGCGAAGCCGCGGTGGTGACGCTGCGGGTGCCGAACCGCTTCAAGCTCGACTGGATCCGCCATCAATACGCAGGGCGGATCGAATCGGTGCTGAGCGAGCTCGCCGGCAAGCCCGTCCGTCTCGACGTCGCGCTCGCGCCGCGCGACGCCGGTCGCGCCGAACAAGGCGCCACGCCCGCGGCTCGTGCCCGGCCGAGCGCGGCGGGCGGCGAGACCGCACCGAGGCGAGGTGCCGAACAGGTCAACGGCCACGCCGCAGATGCAGGCAGCGCAGCGGCCGCTGTCAACGGGACCGTGCTCGCGGCCGGGGCTGCGATGCCGTCGCGCAGCCGGCTCAACCAGGCATTGACGTTCGACAACCTCGTTCCCGGTCGCGCCAACCAGATGGCGCGCACGGCCGCACTGCACGTCGCCGGCTCGCCCGGCCTCATGTACAACCCGCTCTTCATCTACGGCGGCGTCGGCCTCGGCAAGACGCATCTAATCCACGCCGTCGGCAACGCGCTCCTCGCCGACCGCCCCGACGCGCGCATCCTCTATCTCCACGCCGAGCAGTTCATCACCGACGTGGTGAAGAACTACCAGCGCAAGACCTTCGACGAGCTCAAGGCCAAGTACCACTCGCTCGATCTGCTGCTGATCGACGACGTCCAGTTCTTCGCCGGCAAGGAGCGCACCCAGGAGGAGTTCTTCAACGCCTTCGAGGCACTGCTCGCCAAGCGAGCGCACATCATCATGACCAGCGACACGTACCCGAAGGGGCTGGTGGACATCGACGAGCGGCTGACCTCGCGCTTCGACGCCGGCCTCACCGTCGCGATCGAGCCGCCCGAACTCGAGATGCGGGTCGCGATCCTGATGAAGAAGTCCGAGCAGGAGGCGACGACGATGCCCGAGGACGTCGCCTTCTTCGTCGCCAAGAACGTGCGCGCCAACGTGCGCGAGCTCGAAGGGGCGCTCCGCAAGATCCTCGCCTACTCGCGCTTCAGCCACAAGGACATCAACATCCAGCTCGCGCGCGAGGCGCTGAAGGACCTGCTGTCGATCCAGAACCGGCAGATCGGCGTCGAGAACATCCAGAAGACGGTCGCCGACTTCTACAAGATCAAGGTCGCCGACATGTACTCGAAGAAGCGGCCGGCGTCGATCGCGCGGCCGCGCCAGATCGCGATGTACATCGCCAAGGAGATGACGCAGAAGAGCCTGCCCGAGATCGGCGAGCTGTTCGGCGGC